>Ga0099822_1011747_pt1 | contig 10625 bp, 9 predicted proteins | sample CowpeawhiteBW_FD_76839 | JGI IMG/M metagenome (GOLD analysis project Ga0099822, IMG submission 76839) | Root nodule microbial communities of legume samples collected from California USA - Cow pea white BW | ecosystem: Host-associated > Plants > Roots > Nodule | place: USA: California | collected... | reverse complement strand
TAGGGGGTGGGTTTTTCTGATCGTGTTGTTTTTGTGTTTATTGGGGAACGGGAACGGGGGGTCCTGTTTCCTTTTTTTTATTATTTTCAACTTTTTTTTTTTTTTTTTGCTCTCTTCTTATCTTATCTGATCGTATCAGCTCACACTTTTTGAACAGAAAAACCCGATTCCGCCGATAGGTTCGATGCGCTAATTCCTGCAGGCAAGCAAGCTAGTCTACTCTACAATGAAGCACCATAACATTTCATCAATGTGTGTCTTCTGATTTGTTGTGTTGCGCAATCTTTCACTGTCCATGTTTTGTTGTGCGTGCGTGCCATAGGCATTTGGGCCTTTTAGGAGTCCATGTCAAAGGCCCACTAAATGGATTCTCCGAAACCCGCTAAACCGCGTTGCGTAGTAGTAATGAAGTTGTTAAAAGGAATATACTACGAAATCCACTCTCATCTCAAGTCAGAGTTCATTTGAGAGGGAACTCTCAATATTAGACTTATTCTCTATATTTCTTAAGAATAATTATAATCTTGTTTTTGAGAAAACAAAATCTATCATTAGAAATTGAAGAAAATGTTAGTTTGTTACAAATGAATTCCAATTATATGATCCAGGAGCGTGTGTTATGCGGAATCCTAAGCCTCTTTGCTTACTGGGCCAACATAAACCGAGATTTTGGGCTTATCCGAAGGTTGGGTCAGCTATGGTATATAACATTTCTTAATGCACCTCCATGATTTTGACCTACATTCCAATAATTTTTTGTATTTTGGATTGTATTCATTCGGTCTCCCAAGTTAGATTTTTTTTTTTAAATGACTCTATTTTAGAAATTTTATTATTTGTTTATTTTATCTTTATTAATAAATATAACAATTTGGATAATTTGTTAAAAGTGAGATAAAATACTTAAAATTAGATTAAAAAATAATATCTAACATTAAAGACATGTTTTCTCACTTAAGAAGACTCATTCTGAAAAAAAAAACATTAATATATTTTTATCTTGTTATTTTATTTTTATATCTTATAATTTATCTTTTGTCTTTATTTTTATTTATTTATCTTTTAGTACTCATTTAAATTTTTGTAAAAGCTTATAAACAAACATTGTATAACTTGAATACTACTCTGATTCCTTGGTACTTGATACTGAAACTTAAAAATGGGTACACTTGCAAAAATATTTAATCCAAATGAAAAGTTATGTCTAGTTAGTTAATGTATGTATGCAAAACTTTCCTTGTCTATTTGATTTGCTATATGTTGTAATTAACTTTAGTTTATTTCAGTGAATAAATTGAGATTATTTATGTATACACCCACCAACAAGAAATCTTAAAAATATTAGTTGTTATATTAAGCTTGATATTATTAGTACAGTTTTTAATAACGAAACTGGAGTTATTAGTGTAAAAACCTCTGCGATATATCACTTTAATGAAATGATGTAGGAAAGGTGTTTACTAAATTTATGTCGTGTTGTGAGTATAAATCAATCCAAATTTTATTAGCTTGATTTTCATTAGACGAAAGTTATACTAATATAAACAAGTATAATGGCAATATTTGTTTTGTTAGCTTATGACATTTTCTACAGTGTCGTCTGCATAACTTTTTAAAAGATAAAAATAAAGTAAAACAAAATAAAACCATCAAAGTAAAACATAGTTTAGTACCGATGAAATTAAAGAAAAAAAAAAGTAATGTTATATTAAAACATTAATTTTTTTTCTACTGAAACTTTACATTTAGCATGTATCTATTCTCTTTGGATTTCTTGATAAATGAAGAGAGTACATAGTTTCACAATTTCATTGTACACCAAAAACAGAGCACACTTAGTATGCAAACACAAAAAATAACATCAACTGCAAAATAACTCGAATCCAGAGAATTAATTAGATGCAGTGGACGCCATTAATTATTTCTGTCTCTTTCTTTCTTCTTCTGATATCATATTAACTCTTCCTTCTATCATAACCATTTTTTTTGTCTTATAGCAAACAATGTCCATGAATCGTTTTCATTGTATAAATAGAAAACCTACTTCTTACTGCAATGGATTGTTGATACAATATTTAGATATACGGGTATAGCAGATGAACTGAAATTTCACTACGTACAGTTGCAGCTAAAAAATATGTATATTATGGTCACTGATCACTAACTAAAGTTTTCATACCATTAACTCTGAATCAATTCAATTGACACAAATGTGTGAGAAACTGTTACGGTTACCTGAAATTTAAAGTCATCTTGCATCGTGACAACCACCACAGAAAAGGAAACGGGACAACATCAAATTGACCCTCCTTAACTAACACCCACCTCATCATCACTTCTTCACAAAGCAAAAAATTTCTGTAAAGCACATTGCTTTTCTTACAAGCATCTAGGATTGCCTTATTAAGTATTTACATACCTAAACAACACCATTAGCAAGTGGTCCCTTCAACAAAAACTTTCTCAAACAAAAATCATCACCCATTTCCGGATCTTCACCAATAAAAACACTTATATTATCAAATTCAATAGTTTCAGGTCGTTTAGAAGTCGAGATCTAAAATATTTTAATATCTCTTCTTTCTTCTATCTTTTAAAATGTCTTTCACAGACAAAATTGTAACTATATAATGAAGGACAATTGATATTTTTTTGAAAGTCTCACGTCGACTAGAGATAAGACTAATTCACAATATATAAGTGGGTGCAATCCTCACCTTACAAGTCAATTTTGTGGGGTTGAATTAAGCTTAAAGCCCATTTCTAACATGGTATCAGAACCAAGTTAGAGTCTATCTTAACGAATTTTCTTAAACATTCTATTCCACCCGATATCAAGCTGCTAACAGACCACCAACAACTCACACATTCACTAGAGATAAGGCCACTTAAAAAATGACCATTCAAAGGAAGCAATTCTCCCTCCCTGTAATATCAAGCTTTTGGAAAGAAAATTGATTGCATGAGGGCCTCTTGCCACCTTATACTAATTGCAACCTTTCACCTAATATGGAATCTCCATGCACCCTCTCTTTGATGTATATATTACAATACCACATCTCTTCCTTCCACCATCTTAATCTTCTTCTAAGCTTTTTTCTTCACAGCAATGGCAAAGCTTTTCCATTTCCTCCTTCTTCTCTTCATTCAAACAATTTCAGCCCAAGTAGCACCAGCAGCACCAGCAGGACCCACCAACATCACCCAGGTGCTAGAAAAAGCAGGGCAATTCACAACCTTCATGAAACTCCTCAAAGCCACACAAACAGCTGACAGACTCAACTCACAGCTCAACAACTCAAACCAAGGCATAACAGTGTTTGCACCCACCGACAACGCATTCTCAAGCCTAAAAGCAGGAACACTAAACTCCATAAACTCGCAAGACCAGATGCAGCTGGTGCAGTTCCACATCCTCCCCACTCTCTACTCCATCTCACAGTTCCAAACCGCAAGTAACCCTTTACACACACAAGCTGGGAACAGCGACGACGGAGAATACCCTCTGAACGTCACCACCTCCGGGAACCAAGTGAATCTAACAACCGGGGTGGTTGATACAACAGTTTCCAACACTATATTCAGCGATAACCAGCTCGCGGTGTATCAGGTCGATAAGGTGCTTCTTCCTATGGCACTTTTTGGCTCCACGGCTCCGGCGGCAGCACCGGCGGAGGCTCCGGCGCCGTCCAAGCCGGAGAAGAATGTCCGAGCAGGGGCCGCTGATTCTCCGGCAGGGTCTTCCGACTCGTCCGCTGATGCTTCCAGTGCAGTGAGTTTGAAAAGGAAAACAGTTGAAGTTGTTACCTTTGTTGTTGCAGTTATTGCCGTTTCTTGTTTCTGAATGTAAGTCCCAGGATGCCTCATTTTTCATGTTCCTGTTTTAATTTTTTTTTTCCCTGAAGCAAGTTTGGGTTGATTGATCGATGATGACGATGATCGAGATGCAGATCTTGTGTGGTGTTGTTGCTAAGATGTTAAAAAATTTTGGGTTCAATATAAATGATTTGTTCTTTCTCTCAAACAGTTAATTTGGGACGAGCCATTGTTTGTTTATCATTGTTAAAATGTATATTTGTTCCTATCTCATCATGCACTTCTACAAGAAAAATAAATAAAAAGTTTGTAACTTTTAACCATGGTCACAATTATGCTAAACAACTGTATCTTTCAAATGTCATCACACTTTTTGGGAGATGGTGTTCAAAATATCTTAGTTATATACAATGGAAAAGTATAAAGGATTGTATTAAGATTTTCTTTAACGTTAATGTGATAAAAATAGGTCAATTATAGTAATTAGTTGATTTTGTGCCTATTAAAAAAACTTAGAACATATTATTTAATCCATTTCTTTCACTAATTGAAATTCATTAAAATCATAAAATTTGGTTAGTCTTATTAATGAATTTCTTTCCTATTTTTAAGTTTTTGATAGATTTTAATTAATGTAAGATGTTCTTCTTACTTTATGCAACATGACACATTTGCTTTATTTTCACTTCCACGTGTTCATCATCATTTATTTAACTATTTTTTATATTTTTTGGAGTTATTATATTGATTAATAAGAAATGAAAAGGACACCTTATCTGATAGTTAAACAAAAAAAACGCATAAGAATGATAACACACTCCCCAAGACAGGTAGACAGAAAAGGAGAAAAATATAACAACAAATATTTGGGGTAAATGATACCAAAAATTAAGATTAAATGGAAGAGGTGTCTAATAAGAATGACATAAATGTTTGATCAAGCAATTAAATATTTTTATAAAAAAATTAGAAATATTTTATGATAAAATATATTATTTGAGAACAGAAAATTAAAATTAATTAAAAAATATGAAGGTAATTTCATTATCTAAAGTTATACATTTTCAAATTTTATTTTGGAAGTAAGAATTTGAAACACTTTATATTTTATTGTCTTTCACATATAGTCTCTGTTAGTGAGGTTAAAATAGGAGTTTTCGGAGTTTTTTTTTAATATAAACTAGTTCAACATTATATTAGATTTCCTAGATGCGCGAAATGCATTTTTAGTTAATGTCAGTAAAAAAAAATATGAATACAGAATTATTTTAATCAATATCAACTAAAAAAATTATTTTAATTAATATTTATAGCAAAAGTTGACAAAAATATCTAGTTAATTAAGTAAAAAAGAAAAAAAAAAAACTCTCATTACAAAAACCTATGTAACTAACGAGCAATAACCTTAATCAACATCAATGAAAAAACCTTTCGTTAATATCTTCCAAAACTAAAAAATCTTCACTAAAAATAACTCAACTAAAATTTTTCAAAACTTCTATTCAAATATTAACTAAATACTATTATTGACTGCATTTTTTTTAATTATTGTATATTTTAATATTAAATGTTCTTTGTATTTTGTACTAAGTAAAATATTTAAAAAAATCAATTGTTTAATCCAAACACAATATTTTAAAAACAAATAATTTAAAATATTTAAACTGACTCAGTTCATTAAAAGAAAATTTGAAACAAGAAAAACTTGATTGTGAATAAATTGTAGAGCCACAGCCACAGTAACAGCTAATCAATTTTAAATTTTACTAGATAACTGGAAGTTCGCAACTAAATAGATCTCAAGTAGTAGCTCAAAACTGCGAAGGTGTTAACTGTGAAGCAATTCCATGATGCCAACCCCAAGAGTTCTGCTTAAAGCAAAAATTTCTCTAAAGCATGTTTCTTATCTTACAAGTAAATGGGGATGGCCTACGTATTGATCTCAACAACTGTTAGAAAGGGATTAGTTAAATAAAATTGTTGTGGTCCCTTCAGAACATAAAAAATAAGGGGTGAGGCTTTTCCAATCAGAAGTGAAATTCAAACCCTCCAGGAAAGCCCCCTCCAAATCCACCACCACCAGGGAAGCCACCCTCAAAGTTAAAGGTAAACTGCTGGCCCCCACCACCAAAAGGGTTGAAACCACCGCCGCCGCCACCTCCCATCTCTTCAAGGTCCTCCCCCCTGTCATATCTTACACGTTTGTCTTCATCGCTCAGAACCTAAAACAAATTGCAACAACCAGTTATTGCAGAGTCCTTTCAACACACTTGTTGGGTGAACTTGGTACAAGTCCCACCAAACTAAGAATAAGACAAAATTTAATTGATCCCAGTTAAATTTCACTAATATCAAAACATGTGTTAAAAAGGAATGTGTTGTTAGCAATTCCCATTCAACAATGATCCGTGAGTCCCCGTTAAATACTGTAGGAGAAAGGTAAGGTAACCAAAATATGAAAAGAATAGGTCTCACCTCATATGCAGCAGCAATTTCTCGGAATTTAGCTTCTGCTTCTTCTCTTTTGTCCACATTCTTATCTGGGTGCCATTGTAAGGCTAGTTTCTTGTAGGCACGTTTTATATCAGCAGCAGAAGCAGTTTTAGAAATTCCCAAAGTCTTGTAGTGATCCTTACGTTTGCTTATCTTTAAAGCTTTCTCCGCCCTCATTAATGCTTCACGGATACTCATATCCTGCAGTTACAGACAAACCATTACCAAACGCACAGAAATATTAAGGCATTACAGTATTAGTGAATCTTATATGATGTCACGATCAAAGAACTGTCGAAACTTGAAAACTTTCAAATCACAGCAATATCAAACACTGGTAGGATGAGTATGTTTTTTGTATCATTTTCAAGGGAATTCAACATTGAACATCTGTTCCTCACAAAAAGTCATCCCAAAAAGTTTTAATTTATTAATGGTCTTGAACATGCTATATGAGTACTATGTATTTAAACAAACCTGAGGAGATTTTTGAGCAGCTGATTTCATATCATCCACAGCTCCCTCCCAATCTTCTACTAAGAGCTTAGCCTCTCCTCTCTGTAAAAAATTACAACAAGAGCAAGGTACACCACAGTTATCTTACTGTAATCACGTACTTGTCCCATTACACAACACAACAATAAAAAAATTAAGAGACAAATTGCTAGCAGATTGTAGCCAAACAGTACTGCTAAAAGTAAAAAACAAAACAAAAGGGCAATGATGTTCATAGCATACCTGAACAAGAGCTTCAACAAGTTCCTCATTGATCTTAAGAGCTTCACTACAACTTTCCAAGGCATCTTTTCCTCTGCCAAGCTTGACTAGCACTTTACATAAGCCAAGATGAAGATGTACATTGTGCGCAAGATGGTCTGGGTCTACAGCAAGAGCAACTTTGAATTCTTCCACTGACACACGTAGTTTACCCTTACTCGCATTATCTTCAGCCTTTCACATTGAAATAAAAGGAAACCAACCATTCTTTAACAACCAAAAGAAAGAAAAAAGAAAAATAGACTCGAGGTGAAATGTAAAAAAAAAATAAAATAAAAAAAAAATCCACAATATACAAGGCCTTACACTTTTACTCTTCTTCAGTAGATTTTTCAATCGAAAATATGCTTTTTTCAGTTCACTGTGCTCTGGATCTGAGCGAAGACCTTTCTGAAAATGCCTGAAAATATACTCACATATAAGATATATTATATAAAAAAAATATTAGAGGAATACCATACAAATTTAACAATATTTCCACAAGACACACCTCGTGGCAACATCATGATCAGCTAAATAATAATATGCACGACCACGTAACAACAATGCCTCTAAATTATTTTCATCTTCCTTGAGAAGAAACCCAGACTCAGCAATGGCACCCTCATAGTCTTTATCAGCTATTAACACCTTCACTTTAAGAAGCTTGGCCTGCATAAAAAAATGCACATAGAGTTAACATGTTGGTTCCACAAACCAAATGCCAGAACAAACCCAATGCCTATTTATACATTCACTTTAAGACTATATACTGTAACTACTCAGACACAAAAACAGAAAGTACATTTATAAAACTACAAGAGAATGAAACAGTTACCTTAGTGCAATCTGGAGAGAAAACAAGAACAACTTTATCAATAAAGTCCAAGGATTTTGAGAAGTTGCCCAAATCATAGAGGGACTGAGCTGTTTCTAGGGCACTTTGAGCCTGCAATAGTTGAGAGAGTTCCTTTTCTGCAGCTGAATCTCCAGGCTTCAACTCCAGAAACTGTTTGTAGCTCCTCTCGGATTGCTCATATCTACATTAGCCAAAAAGCACCTGAATGATATAACTTCTTAATTAGGAGTTTGAGAGACTTGGGATGAGGGGTAGATTAGAGATAGGAGGTGAGGAGAAGAGACGAAAGAGTCATATGATCGTCATTTTCTGAAACAGAGTTTGAACGAAGGCCCTTATTATGTCTCTGCTAACTTTAGGAAGGAATGCAGCAGAAAGGAGTACAGTACTGCTGTTTTTCATAATTCTTGATTGATAATAAGAAGGTTTGGGGTATACTCTCCCCCTCCCTCGTAACAAAAGGAAAGTGGAATAAAAATAATTTTGAACAAGTCAGCATTAAATTAAATAAATAAAACAGTCTTAAAACCACTTTGAATGTGCATAAAAAATACTCGAGGAAACACACTTCAGTAACCAGCATTTTTTACAGTATCCCCTGTCTTCGTGATAAGATGAGCTTATTTCATGCGGTATTTAACAAGGAATGTAATATAAGATGTAAATGAATCTAAGATTGCAAATGAACCACACCTGCATATCTGACGAAGAACTGAGGCTCTGAAAAGGTATGCTTTTGAAAGGGTTGGGTCTGCTTCTATTGCAGCATTTAGATCATCAAGTGCCTCAGTATAGTGTTTCACTTTTATGCTTTGCGATACCCGCTCAAACAACTCAGCAGCATTTTCAGCTGATCACATCCGAACCAAAACAAAGAATGTTAAGGCAACACAAACTGTAATCAAACTTAAACATAGAACCGTTGCAATACTTCAATCTAATATCACAGATACATTCTTTCACAATCTCTATTTTCTCATCCCTCTATGATATATAAGATTCTGTTGTTGGGTTGAAAACATCACAGTTGAATTTTCTCATCCGCACAACAACATATCTTGTTAATAATTTACTTCAGTTTCTAATGTTGATACTACCCTACACTAAAAACTCCATGAAGTTACAGCTCTAAAATCATAATTCACAGTGGAATAACCATGCCACCGTCTATTGATAAAATTGATATATCTTGGAAAAAATGAGTAACTTGGTTAATAGCAGTCTTGCAAAATGCACTTTTTCTTTTGCAAACCATAAGAATCTACAATTAAAATATACTAAAAAACAGGAATAACTCAGGTGTTAAATACAGAAACTAATATCATACACAAATTTAAACTGTGGCAACAACACAACTCATGAGAACTAGGGCAAAACGGAAAAAAAAAACAAAAAAACAAAAAAAACATCAAATCAAAACGTGCAACAGAAAATTTCAAAAGAAATTTGAATTTTAAACTGTGGCAATAACACAACTCACGAGAACTAGGGGAAAACGAAAAAAACATCAAATCAAAAAGTGCAACAGAAAATTTCAAAAGAAATTTGAACCATAGAGACAGATCAGGGTGTACCGGAAGCGAGAGGGTGAAGGAGAATGAGTTGGCAGACCAAAACGAAATTGAGTATGAAGAATGTGTAGAACAATCCTCTGTAGGCCACGGAATCCATCGTCAATAACGAAAAACCGATAACATTGAACATTGTGATCTTCCTCTTCCTCTTAGTTTTTGGAATCCTTGGTTGTTTTCCACATTCGCACAGAGGACACTGTTCCAAGAATCACCACAAGCAGCTTATTATTTTATTTTTAAGTTTTGTAACATAAACTAAAACTAAAACTATAAACTGCAATACTTGAAACAGAGGGAGGGGGGTTTTCGTAAATTTCTTAATATTTTGGGCTACCACTACATACATGTCACGCCACGTGGTTTATCCAATAGACGCTTCACACGTGGATTTCGACACCCTTCCCCTTATGAAACTTCTGATGCCAAATGTAGACCAATAAATATCTGACACGTCATTTTGTTCAGTTTTAAACTAAACTCCCTGTCGTCATTTTCATTATTAAACATTAAACATTACTTTTGAAAGAAATATTTAATTTTATATAATTAATATTAATATTCATAATAAATACATATTTTAATATATAAGTTACATAAAATTCAATTTTAAAACAAATAAATACTTTTAGATATATTAAATTCATGATAGTAGTTGTTATCTTATCTATGTCAGAAGATTTCTTTATACTAATAGTATTTTACCATATGTATGACTTGAATAAATATTTATTTTACTTAAATTAGCTTTATGGTGAATAAATATTTAAAAATATATAAGTGACAACATCATTAAATCTTGGTAAAAAATATTGTTGAAATATCGAATATATTTTAAATCTATTATAAATAATTAATATTGTGTATATTTAATTTTAAATTTTTTTAATTAAACAGTAAATTTTGAATTATAATTAAAATTAATACAAATTTTAAATATTGTAAGATATAGAAAGTCAAACTAAATTGTTCAAATGATATAAAAAACACAAGAGAATATATTTTATATCTCTGGAAAATGTAATTTTGAAGATTATATATATATATATATATATATATATATATATATATATATATATATATATATATATATATATATATATATATATATATATATATATATATATATT
>Ga0099822_1011744_pt1 | contig 10627 bp, 2 predicted proteins | sample CowpeawhiteBW_FD_76839 | JGI IMG/M metagenome (GOLD analysis project Ga0099822, IMG submission 76839) | Root nodule microbial communities of legume samples collected from California USA - Cow pea white BW | ecosystem: Host-associated > Plants > Roots > Nodule | place: USA: California | collected... | reverse complement strand
TATATATATATATATATATATATATATATATATATATATATATATATATATAATTAAAACAGAAAAAAATTAAATTTTAAGTGACTAAAAATTGTTTAAAAAAATCAAATAAAAGATTATCCCAATAAAAGATTATCTCAAAAATAAATTTAATTAATGACAAATTCACACGATTGTAATATCAGTATAATCTATGAACATAATTTTGAGATAAATATAATATTAAATATGTGTTAAAAATTTAAATGTGAATCTAAGTTTTACATTAACTAAAAATGAAAAAATAAAATATTACATAATAAAATAAAAAACTCTTAAATCTATCGCTTTAAGATTTTTTATTGAAAATCATGTTCATGGATTCTTGTTACGCAGGACTTCCACACTCTTTTAAATACTGAGTTCGTCTTTTATTTTATTTTTTTCACGGGCATGCGTATGTGTAGTGCACCCATGATCATCATCCCTATGAATATCTCTTTTCAAATTCTTCTTGTTCTACTGTTTTCCAATCAAATTTTCGGTTACCGAATACTATTACACTTTTTTTAATGTTATAGCATGAATGGATAATTTAAACTGTAAATATTAATTTATATTATTTTAGGTTAAATGTATGAATTGTTATAATATACAATGGTTTTTAAGCATTGGACAATAACTTGAGAGTTGCTTTTCTCACGATGAAGAAATGAGAGTCACTGGAGAGACAAGCCCTCAGAAGTTACTGCACATTGTATCATTGGAAAGAAAAAAAGAAGCAAAGGAAGAATTCACGTTGTGGTGTCTCACTGTCATTTGCACTGCAAAATCCCTTCTCTTTTATATATAGTAGCTCTCATGTGTGAGGACCAGAACTTGCAAAAGGAGTAAAGTGCACCTCTAACTTCCCATTTTAGGCCAACACACACTCAACCTCTCATGTGCTTCCTCACCAACTTTATTAACTCACATTAACCTCTCTTTCTTTTTTCTATTCATTCACTCAATGTCTTCTTCAACACAAGTTTCACAACCCAAACATTCACTTACTTGTTAGGTTTAAGGAAGATTTTCTAAACCCATTTACTCACGAGTTTATGAATCACTTCACAGTGTCAACTTTTGGTAGAGAAATTGAATTGCACCACATAGATTCAACTTTTTGCACAGTACTTACTACGTGTTAGTAAATTCACTGAAATTGCTTACCAATTCAACTGCAACTCGTGAATTTTAAATTGTGATGAGAAGTTTAAATTTGAAACACAACAGCCACAAGCCACTGCTACAACCAATTTAAATGTCGCACCAAACACAATAAAGACAAAAAACATGCATGGCCAAAGATCCACCCTTTGTCCTTCTCCACACAACTTCAATTCTACTCACTATCCAACTACAATTAAAAACCTATACAGCGTTTGGTGTCGGTTTCACTCTTTGCTTCACTCAATCACATCATTTCATCCAATCTTATTAAAAAAAAAAAAACTAAAACACTCAAGGTAACAAATTAGTTTAAAAAAATAGAATTTAACGTCAAATTAAGACATTAAAAAATAAATTTGAAGGAGAAAAAGTCCTCCAGAACTCAACAACACGATTCGATTATTATACATTAAAAAAACTGAATCAATAGCCGAAACGTTCATTAGAAAAACACAAACTCACACCGACATCCCAAATCTTATTTGAAGAAACAGAATTTAACAGTTCAAACATTGATTTATCATGAGAAACAGCCTCCGTTATCATTCCAAACATCTACATTATCGTGAATAAAGCCACCATATATCATCATACTCATTGGACAAAATTAAACGAATGTTTACGTTATAACATTCATAACAATCTATCAATTTCCCATTCTCTCATCGCCAAAATTACAACAATATGGAATACAATAATAATCAAATAAAAATATTAAAACACACACACAAAAAAAAGATAGAAAACAAAGGGGAATCGCTTCGAATCCCCTTATTTCCTACCTTAAAAAACAAAAGAGAAAAAGAAAATCCTAAAAATCCTCTTTTTTTTTTTTAAAACAAGGTCACATCACAGCACTAACGGTAACCCCAACACCAAACCCAAGGCAACAATAACATTACCATACCTCCCGCCGCTAACGGCGCCGTTACTGTCGTCAGCGGTGTCATCGGCGGCATCCCCGGGTGAGTCCGCCGGCGAGTCGGAACTCGCGTCCGCAGCAGGTGCATCAGCAGCCTTCTTCTTCTTCTTCCCCTTCTTCGCTGGCGCAGGAGCGTCGGCGGCAGAAGGCTCCGGCGCAGGCGCCGGAGCAAGCGCCTCACCCTTGAACAACTCCTTAGGGAGAAGCACCTTATTGATGGCGAAAACCGCGAGAGGCTGTTCATCGATTAAGGTGTCGGTGATCTTCGCCGTGGTGAGCTTCGTCTTGAGAGTGACCTCTTCGCCGTCGTTTTGTACTGTGAAATCGTATTTGTTAGCTCCGTCGGTGGCCAAGGTGTTCTGAAGTCCATTGTTCGATTTCAGCGTAGCAAGGGATTGGTACACCGGCACGCCGTGGAATTCGAGGAGCGCGAGTTTGCCAGAAGCGGTTAGGTTTTTGAATTTGGGGAGGAACGCTTTGAAGGCGTCGTCGAGGGGGCAGAAAACAGTTAATCCGCCGTCGAGGTTGTCGTTGAAGGTGGAAAGCGCGTCGCTATAGTTAGAAAGAGTGTCGGCGAAGATTTTGCAACCGTGTTTGGACATAATGCTGGTGAGGTTTTGCTGCGTGGGGGCGGGTGCAGGGGCTTCCGCTGCAGCTGAGGGTAGAATCTTGCTGATCTGGATAACGGAGATGTTGTAAGGGATTTCTTCCACGGATTTCACGAAGGTGGAGGTCAGGGTTCCGTCGTTGTTTTCGGCGCCGAATGCGACCTTACCGCCGTGGAGGTCGGTGATGTTGACGAAGCCGGCTGAGCCCGGGGCGGTGCCGGTGGCCTGGTACATGGTGGCGGCGAGGGCTGTGCCGTTCGTGATCTGGTGGAGCTTCTTGGCGCCGAAGTAGTCGAGGAGGACGTGGAGGGAGAGGATGTTTTTGACGGTGTAGATGGAGGGGTGCTTGGAGAGGAGGTCGTCCATGGCGGCGTTGTCGACGGCGCAGACGGTGATGGTGGTTCTTCCGTTGATTTCGGGGGCGAGGTGCGTGAGGGTGAGGTAGTGGTTGAAGGTGGAGAACTCCGGGTGCTGGGCGAGGATGCGCGTGATGTTGTGCGCTTGGGCAAGGGTGGCGAGGAGGAGGAACGCCGCCGCGAGAACCGGCAGCATCGCCGGACGGAGGTGGTGGTGCATTGTGAAGAGTGCGAGAATCTGAGATCTGGCGGCGTCAGAGAACAGAGCGAAGAGTGAAGTGTGAAGAAGAGTGACAGAGGTACTAATAAGAAGAGAAGAGAGAATAGGCCATCGAGTGTCAGATTATTACGGTTTGTGCCATTCTTTGACAAAGTGTAATAACAAACTCTGTCTAATTTTACCAATGTTTTTTTTTTTCTTTTCAGAAATTATAAATATAACGATTCTCTATAGCATGTGTTTTCTGCAGTCAAAACACTGAAAGATCTGATCCCTAGATTGACTAATGTACAGTACAAATAAAGAAGGTAGAACATAATCAACGGTTCTGATATTTTTCATCAAGAGAAAAGCCTGGAGGAAAGATAGGAAGGATCTATTTTTTATTAGAAAATATATACATATACTACACGTTTTCTTTTTTCTTTTCTCTCACCTTTTTTATGTTCAAAAAATAACAACATATTCGTATGCGGAATTTATTTGTGATTATTGTTTTACGAGTAATAAATTGTGTTTCTAAAAGCTTTCTAATTTTAAATTAATATGTGGAAAAGGTGAATTTGCATGTGTGCGTAGGGAGGTTCTAGAAGATTCTGTTGGATTGGAGTGAAGCAAGAAGCCATGGCAGCATGTCACGCGACTTCAGTCAGCAGGTCTTTCTTTATTCGCTGGAGACAGAATAATATTACTTTTTATGTTTTATTTTGATTATTATTCTTCATCATTAATATTTTTCTAATAGTGTTAATATAAAGACAAAACATTTTAGCTTGTTATTTAAATTTCTATTTACCTTAATTAATATTTTTATACATAAATATATTGTAATTAAATTTTAAAATAAATTATTTACTTCCACAAAGCTTATTAATATTTTGTATCTAATTACCGTAAAAGCATATACAAGGTTTAAAAGTGAAACATATCGTAGAAGAATTAGAACAATAAGTAATAATATAAAATTAAACCGTTTTTGCGACATTAAATAAATGTGTAACTTCACAATTTCAAAACTTATATATATATATATATAATATTTTTTTATTTAAAATAGATATACTATATACATTTATATCAATCTTATAATGATAATAGCATATCACAAACCTTAAACTATAATTGAATCATTGTTCGTCAAGATGCAAAAATATTAACTATGTTCTAACTAAATACGGAATTTTATTATAAGTATGTTTCCTAATAAAAGTAACATATGACTCATAAAAGGTCTCTTAAAAATTTGTCTAGCCTTCTTAATCAAATAGTTGGTGCAAATGTATAAACACTTTTCAAATTCTCATGTCATATATATAAATAATCTTATAACGATTTTTATCATATCACAAACCTTAAACTAGAACTAAATCATTGTTTATTAATATGCATAAATATCAAATATATACAAATTATTCTAATTTATTATAAGAATGTCCCCCAATGAAAGTAAGATATGATCCATAGATAGTCTCTTAAAAATTTGTATTTGTCTTTTTAATTTACTTATCAATTTACTTGATTACATTTATTGTTGTCACGTCACATCATATCTATAAAGACAACACATTCCATTAATATTCGTTTATATATATATATATATATATATATATATATATATATATATATATTATAATGAATTTAGCACATTACAAACTTTAAATTAGAATTGAATAATTGTTCATCAAGATGCAAAAATATGAACTATATTGTAACAAAATGGTGTAATTTATTATAAGTTGTCTTTTTTAGTTAGGTAGTTCGTGCAAATATACAAACATTTTTCAATTTCTCATGTCATTTGTATGTATTATTAATTCACATCAACCCATTTATTATCGTCAAGTTATACCTATAAAGGGTTAAATATGTTTATAGAAAAAAATATGTATCAAAATTTTGAATAAATTTCAATTTCACATCATAATTCGGAGACTAAAATCATATCAAACCCTCGAATATAATATAACTTTTTAAATAACATGCAACTAAATTTACTCATGTCATATTAATATCACAATTAAATCATTCTAATCACCATATACTTAAATGGCAGTATTCATTCATAGTAATATACTTTCATGTAACATTTGCATTATTCCAACATTACAAAGATATAATATAAACTCAACATACTTACTAATTTACAAATATTTTTTACACATTCAAACAATAATTGTATTGAGGATCACATTTCCCACCTTAGGTAAATAGGTAAACATTAAGGTTGTGTTCCTTTGTGTAGATAGATTTGAGAGAGAGTATGCAGATGAATTTGTGTAGATTTGAATGAATGGATATGTGTGTTTTTTGAGTGAATTTAGAAGGTAAAATGAGTGAATTTGGAAATAAGTTTTATAAAAGTTAGTGAGAGATTTGATTGATGTGATAGATAAAATAAATTATAAAATAAATAGAATTTGAAATTTACCAAAATACCCTTGATGAAAAAATAGAATAATTTTGTAATTTGATGTGGTAAAAAAAATTAAAATTAAATAATATGAATTTAAAAACTATTATTTGATAAATTTTAATAAAAAAATTAGTAAAAAGATAAATTATATATTATTTTTTTTGTAATAATTACTATAATTTGAAATTATTATTAATTACTATATATTAATTTTATTATTTATTGTTATATTTCATTACAATATATATATATATATATATATATATTATGTATTATTAATATTATTTAATATATTAATATTATATATATATAATTATTATTATTATACATATTTTTATATATTTATTATTATTATATAGACACACACAATACTAGTCACATAAAATGTGTTGCTCCCCTACACCATCACAATTACACACCCACAACACCGGTTACATAATCGGTGTTACTACCTTTACAAATCACCATCATCCACTCAGAAACACATTCTCACAAAATTACACTCTCTCGTTCACACAACACTCACATAAAGAGGTATAATGTTGAAAATATTCCTCATCCATCCAAATCTCCTCAACTAAAGATATATGTACTTTTCATAATATATCTTAAATCCATTTTGTAATTTACTCTTTAATCATAATATTGAAACACAATTCAACCACAACATCAATCACTCCAAATCAATAAAATTTATAAATTCACTCATGCTAACTGGTCCTAAGATTTTAGTCCTGAAATTTTAACCCCATCAATCAGACATATTCAATCACTCCAATTTATATTCTTCATGCCGACATATAAACTAATGTCATGTCAATAAATTTCAACCGATGAATAATCTAAAATTATAAACTATGATATTCTTAACTCAATTGGTGCCATTAAAATTGAAAAGCTAAAATATATATTTACAATATTTGATAGATTTAATTAGCATCCAAAACTTAAACAGCACCTCCATAATGAAAATAATTAACCCAAAATAAATATAAATTTGAATGAAAAGAGACATTTATAAGAGACAAGGTGGACAATATATGAACAGCACCCAGAATCATAATCACTCGCTGTAAAGCTGAAAGTTTGCACTTTTCGTAGTGTTTCGTAAAGCGAATATGATAGGCTACGAGTACTTGTAGCTTATGGCATAATCATGACCGTAAAAGATAAGTCACGGTTGATCGTTGACCAACGATTCATGGATGAGTATCAGCCGTTGATAAAGAATGGCAGCGATCGTAGATAAAGCGAATGAGGAGGGTAATATTGGAAAGTCAAAGTAGAGCAATAGTGAAGGGTGAAAGTGGTACTAAGCTTAGCTGGGCTGAACGGTGCAGGAGATGCCACGTGTAGGGTGATGGAGTGGAGCATGTGATGTTGCAAAAACATGCACCACCGACAATCTCCTTTCCTTATTGTGCGTTGTAGTTTTATTCATGGATGTGTTCTTTCTTCTTAATAATTCCAAAATATTGTTTTTGTTCACAGACAAAAGCTGTTTCAAGAAAAAGAGAATAATAATATTTTAATTTATTACTTTAATTATTTATTTTTTTATTTTGTAGTGATGTGATGTAATAATAATTAAAATGGTAAATTAAAAGTTAGTTAAAATATCATTATTTATAAAAATTTAATATATAATGAGATGATATAAATAAAATTAGTTCTATGAAATATAAATATATATATATATATATATATATATATATAATTTAATTATGTTATTAAAGTTTATGTTTTATATCCCTATTTGTTGTTCAAATTAAATTCATGGTTGATTTCAGGATTTTGGTAACAACAATGGAAAAATGTTGTCTCTTTTGATGTGACGCTTAGTCATCATTCATGTTGAAGCAGAATGTTTCATTTATGTTTGAAAGTTTAAAATTATATGATTTAAATTAATTTAGTTCATAAGAGTAAATGTTATAATTGGTCTAAAGTACTAATTTAGACTGAATAAATGGTTTAAATAGTTACAAATAAAAATAGTAATTAATTTTTTTTATAGAAATAGATTTTCTTCATTGCAATGCAAACCGACTAATGAAATTAAAAATAAAGTTCATCACTAAGATAAGTTAACATTTTTTAAGACACATTTTAAAGTATATTTTTTAGTTTATATGTATATTTTATTCAATTATAATTGTGATTGGTATAAATATCTTTAGTAGAAAAACATGATAACTGGATTGATTAGTGAACTTTTTATTATATACATTGGTTAGATTTGTGTAATAGATAATATGATTCATTTTAATATGGTCACTTCATGTAGATAAAAGTCATAATTTAAGTGAATAATACTGATTTAAGATTTAAGATTTATAAGAATAAAATGTTAAAGACTAGTCAAAAGTTTCAGTTTTTTCAAAAACAAGACTTTATTATGTCAAGTGAATATCTACATAAAAAAAACAATTTATCTTCTCCAATATAAATAAGAGTTAATTTTTATTAAATTTTATTTAAATACTTAACAGTTTGTTCTAATTCGTAATATTAGTTTAAGTTACAATAGATAATTTGATTGAAATTTATTAATATTTTATTTTACATTGTATAATTAACTATTTTGTTGGTGCATATTAGTTTAATGCCAAAACAAACCAAACTTAAAAAAACACCCATTTTTTACATTAATTATGGTCATAATCAAAATAAAATTAAAAAAAAAACTTTTTTTCATGTGGAATCCGTTAAAACCAGCATATAAATTTTAAAATAGCTGTTAAAGATAACTACAATTCATTACTTTTACATTAAATGTAGAGTCATCCGTTTATGGGTGTTACTTACTCAGAAATCTTTTGCTATGTAAATTTTTTTCTTTAAAGGACTTCAAATACTTTTTAATTTTTCATTTATTTTATTGTTGATAGAAAAAAAATCAATACAACCCAGTTGTGTGTGGGTGTTTGATTAAGTATATGATCATAGTTACACATGTGTTAAAAATAATATGATAATGTAACCATTTAAGAATGTTGTTAAATTATTGTTGCAGAAGTGTGAAGCTCAAGTTTTTTTTTTCTTATCACCTCTTAAAGGTAAGCATGTTATAGCTTCATTGTTTTGCAGTTTTAAAAAAAAAAAAGATGGAGTCCTGAAAAGGTTATTATTAATTATGGGGAAAGTGATAATTAAAATATTGCAATACTGTGGAATCATTGCCTATTTGCCATTGTCTCCTAGATCTAATTGGTAATTAGTCCTTTTCTCTTTTCATCACATAAATATTTTCTTTTTTTTCATTCTGCTAAACTAAAATTATTACTATGGAGATGCATTTGGAATATATATTTTGTTTCAAATAATTTCTTTTTTATTGCACTGAAATTCTATGTAATGCATATTATTTATATAATTTGTATTTTGTAAAATTGTATTTATCAGAGAAGATGAAATGTGATTTTAATTTTTAAACTTTTATATAAAATTGAAATTCATCGATTTTTAGATTTGGATGTAGTTTGACATGCAAACTTATAAAATGAATAAATATAATTTTTTTATTTCAATTGCGTTAAATTTTGTTAACATATATTTATTGATCATGAATGCGGATAATCATGTGATTGTTGATTGATATATGATCGTGACGAGATACTGTATACTTAAATATAAATGTAATAAAGATATTTATGTGTAACTGTACTAGAAGTGCAACAGTTCACTAAGATTTACTAGATGAGTAATGAAAAGTTGTGCACTTTGTTGGGACTCTTTGTAACACTCCCGGATCCTCTTGGGCTTACCAGGCATCCCACCTGCCATCCTCAAACCGGTTGTGTTAGGTCCGCAGCCCAGTACACCCCAACCCATCACCTCTAGCACCAACTAGCAGGTGAATTTTTCCCAGGGAGGATCGAACCTCAAACCTGAGCTTTAACACCCCTGGCAAACCAGCAGATGCTACCAGCTATGAGCAGATACTACCAGCTGTGCTGCAGCGCAACTGGTAACATCTGCTGGTTTGCCAGGAATTTTAAAGCTCAGATCTCCGGGGGTGTTACAAAAAAGTGTATGATCGACTCTTGATATAAGTTTTTTTTCTTTCTTTTTACAAACATTGTTTGGTAAATAATATTATAAAATTGATACTAGTTATTAGTGTATTGTATGTGATGTTGATATTCAGATTTGGGCAAAAGTAGAAGATTCAGTATTTAAAACATGTCTCATCTATGACTTTCTCTTCCTCTGCATATGGTAGGGACACAACACAAACGTCATTATGGAGTTGTTAATGAACTAATTCCACCGAAAACATTGAAAAACTGAGCATTGATTTAGGTGCTGTAATCCACAGATCTTGCATAGAAAATGTATAATTTTCTTACATGCTTCCTTGACAATGCCACAAAAGATTGTGTTCTACGTTTCCTGAATGACTTAACGAGGATGTTACTTGAGCAAAATCATATTCTAATTTGGCGGAACAACAGCAGCATGTGATATGCTGCTTTAAAGCTTCAGCGTTAGGGAATAAGGCTTTTCATTTTTGTGTATTCACTTAAATTAGGTCATTGATTTTGTGATACTTTTTTTTATAATATTTTATGATTATTAATTTATTTATATTTTTATAAATTAAGAAGTATAAATATTCTAAATTTTTTCTTATCATATAATTATTTTCCAGATTTTATTAACAAGATTAAAGTACATCCACATTTACTGTCATAAATTATTATTATGATAAATTTTAATATTATATATAATATTATCTTTTTAAAAGTATAAAAATAATTATACTTACTTCAAAAAAAAACGAATCTTTTAAATTTAAATTAAGAACTACATAATATTATATATATATATATATATATATATATATATATATATATATATATATATATATATATATATATATATATATATATATATATATATATATATATATAT
>Ga0099822_1011740_pt1 | contig 10630 bp, 2 predicted proteins | sample CowpeawhiteBW_FD_76839 | JGI IMG/M metagenome (GOLD analysis project Ga0099822, IMG submission 76839) | Root nodule microbial communities of legume samples collected from California USA - Cow pea white BW | ecosystem: Host-associated > Plants > Roots > Nodule | place: USA: California | collected... | reverse complement strand
TTTTTTATTTTTTTATTTTTTTTTTATTTTAATATTAAAAAAAAATTAATTTTATATTTTTTTTTTTATGTTTTTTTTTTATATATGGTTTTTTTTATTTTTTTTTTTTTTTCATGTAGTATTTATCTATTACCTTTCACAATGCATAGGAGTAAGAGAATGCTCACATGAAGTTGATGTTTTTTCACAAAGTTTCCTTATTCAAAAAATACTAAAAGTAGCAAAGTTTCAAAGTAATACATTAAAAAGGTTATTTCATTGAAATGTATTTCTTGAAACACTTTAACATTTTTTTATATCTAAAATTCAACCAAAACTAAATACAGAAATCTTTAATTAAAAAGAAAACCAAATACAAACATTTCCTAAATTAATGTTGACACTTAACCAATAATGATTTTTGTTTTTTTTTAAATGCTATATCTTTAAGGGAACACTTCCGAAAGCTCCAGATCTTCAAAGAGTTTCTCAGTAAATATTTATAAAAGAAAAAAAATCTATTTTTTTTCTTCTAAAACTAACATTACCTATTAAATAAAAAATTAAATTTTATAAAAAAATAAACTGACACTCATTAAATTATACCTAACTCATTTCAGTTATTGTTATTATTGTTCCCTAATAAAAATCCTTTTAAAGTCATCACTAACACAAAAATGCATGCATAAAAGACATTAGGTGACCAGAATTGAACTTCTGATGAGAAGTGATATTAAACTACCAAACAATTTACATATTTATTATACATTATCTTCATATATCCATTTATATTAAATATTTTTTTATATCAAGTTATCCAATTATTATATTATTCATTTTAAAATTTAAATTTTGTATGGAGATTGTATTTTTAAAAGATAGACTCAAAAAATGTATTTAAATTAGTAATAAATTCGACATTAAAGTAAAATAAAATTTTTATAAGAATATGATAATATTTTCAATTATATAATATCATCATTCCACCAAATACTAATATGGATATAATTTGTGTAGATGCACGTGAATACCTCCTCTACACAGACAATAATGTGACTCCACACACCTCAGATATTTATGCAGCAAATGGATCTTCAACAAATTTTAATCTTTTGCATACCCAAAAAAAATATTAATATAAAAAACATATGTAACAAACATTCTATTTTGATGTCAACTTTGAATTTTGTTTTCAAATGTGAGAATATATTTGTATCAATATATAAAATGATTTTTCTTTTTAATATTTGTTTTCCAATTTTATCTTTTAAATAAAATGTTTTAAAATAAAATGATTATTTTACCAATTTTACTGTTTGAAGAGATTATTTTTTAAAATTTTAATTTTTTATTTTATTTGACAATTTTTTTAAATTTAATTATTTTTTAATTAAAAAATTACTTACAAAATAAATTAAAAGTTGTTTATAATAAAAATATTAAAATTATAATAATAATAAATTTATTATTTTGTATTATTACAACAAATATTGAACACACTAGTCTATATTATATATAGACATAATTATATGAGAATTTGTGGTTTCATTTTGAAGATATTGTTTTTTAAATAAAAAACATTGTTAAATTGAAGAAACTGGGTGTGTAACATATAATATTTTCAATGATATATTTCTAAAAGATTTAGCTTCTTCAAAGTTAAAGAACTATTAGTGATAATAATCTAATGTATTTAGTGGAATTTATCCATTTTAAATTGCCTTACAAATGTTGTTCTTATCGTAACATCTTATCTAAGAATAAGATCTTTATTTAATTTTATCTCCATAATTTTAAAAAAAATTTAGTTATGTGATTAAATATTTATGTTTGTAAGACTCTTAATGTTAAATAAAATATAAATACAGAATATCACAAATGCTTTTAATTAGCTTCATACAAAATAATTTGACCCTAATTGAAACATTTATTAACGTGATCTTACAGTTTTGCCGCATTTACATCAGAACACAATAACAGAATCCCAATTTTCTTGCATTTGACGCAAGAGAAGAGAGAGAAAATAATATGCAATTTTCTTTAGTTTTTTTTTTTTCTTTTTTCTTTCTACATTCATTTCTGTTTTATCTCCAACCACATCTTCACCTTTCTTTACATCAACCGGCTGGTGTCGGTGACCAGCACAGGAGACTGCCTATACCCGGTTGTCCCAAACCAGCTCTTAGAATTGAAATCCGGTGTACCAGATTTTGGGTTATCTTACGGGGACAAGCAACGAAACTCAACTTCCGTGACCACAAGATTTGATTGGGCCACGTGTCCACACGTGTTTCTCAATCGTTGTTGTTATGAGAATTAATGTTGTAATTATCTCATATTAATGCTGTCACAGGTTTTGTTTTCGATTTTCCTGATGTGAATCCTTTTCAAGTTTCCATACAAAACATATTTCTAAGGAGTTGCATTCCGCTTTAATTTTATTAACAATAATCAAAAGAATTGTCCAGTTAAAAGGATATTTGAAGCAAATAAATATCTATAATATAAGAGAAATAGCTGAATAAAAAATATAATGATAAAAATAAGATTATTTTATTTTTGGAAACAATTGTTATTTGTGACCGTTATTGTTAGAATAGATTTATTTGAAGATGGTTAAGAAAAATGAAGAAAAGTTATTTGTTTGCTTGAGTAACTGTCCGATCAGGTGATCACTTATGAATAAAGATCCATTCATTCTCAGAAGGAGTAAGAGACATTATTAGAACTGTAGACACGCGCCCTCACGCGCGTGTGTACTGACTCACTCGCCTCTTCAACCGTTTCAGGCTTTTATCCTATTTGGTCCTGCTGTTTCCCAGTTCAAAAGCGCTTTTCCATTCAACCCAGGCCCCTCTATCTCCCTCTCTCATCTTTCAATCATTTTTACCTTTTATTTATATATATTGTCAAATTATATTTTAGATTAATATTTAAAGGGTTAAATATGTTTTTCAAGTAAATTTTAAAATTAGTTTATTTTAAAATTTTAGATTAATTTAATCATTTATTTTTTAAAATACATTAATTTAGTTATTTTAATCAAATTTTGTTAAGTTTATTTGACATTTCAAGTGTGTGTTTTATAATAGTATTTGACTCAACATTAAAACAAAAATGTGTCAAATAGTATAAATAACTCAAATACAATCCTGAAATGCGTACTAAACATCAAATAAACCTAATAAAATCTGATTAAAATGACTAAATCCACGTATTTCGAAAGATAAAAAACTAAATTAGTCTAAAATTTCAAAATAGATTAATTTTAAAATTCACTAAACATTAAGGGACAAAAACATATTTAATCCATATTTAAATTATTTATCGTACCATTAATATCATTTAAATTAAGAATACTATATGTATTTTTTAAATTTTAAGATAAGAATATATAAACACTAAAGATAAAGACCTATATTAATTTTGTATTTATTACAATCAAACGCTTATCACTTAGCTAAAAGCTATAACCATTAGTAAGAACGTAACTCTTGTTATATAAAGAGTGTAATAGTTCAAATATTATGATTTGATTGTGACTCAATTTATTTAACGCTGGGATACAATTGATGCCACATACATAATTTAATTTAAGAGACTACTAATTACTTACTTCTAAATATAATTATAATGATTAAATTAAAAACATGTTATATTTAAAGACTAAATTACCAGTAAATTAAAAATATGATGTATTATATGGGATTAGAAAGTGATTTAATAAATGTATATGTATGGAGATCAGATTAAAAATCTATTGGATAAGCATGTCTTAATTTTAGCAAAAGTTACATATAAACAGTTTTTGTTCTGTTTGTTCTGTTTCATATGAAAAGTGAAAGCTGTGTTAACTGTTTACCGTTTTATATTTTAAAGTTTTAGAGAAGTTTGTGCTAATTTAATATGATTGCTTTTATCTTGGGAGTTAGTTGCATTCATGGGTTAAAATATAAGAAAATAAAATTGGTACAGAAATATTATTTTATATTTTTATGTAATTAGTTTTTTATTATTTTAGTTTTATCACTTTACCTACACACAATAGTACAATAGTGCTTTTCAATCTAAATAACATTTTTAATATTTTATCTCTGAAATTTAAAGAGTTTATTCAAATATGATATATTTAATAATGAAATTACGTTTCCTGCATATAACTAAAAGATTTTACTATAAAAAACCATTTATCAGTGGAGTATAGTTTCTAACATTGACAATAATATATCACTAATATTTTTTAGCTAAAAAATTTTCTAAATTTCCTTGAGAAGTTTGTTTAAACTACGAAAATAATTTGTAACTGCTGTTCATAATTTCTAACTTATTTTTGTAATTCATCAAAATAAACTTTATACTAAAATTTGTAATATAAATTCACATGTAATAATTTTGTTAAAAAAACATTTAACTAATCTATTTACTAAATAGACCATCATGAACAGTTATTTTGTTAGAAAAAAAAAACTGTGAAAGTTATGGAAGTTTTATTTAAATAAATTTGCATTGGAAAGGTAATTTAGATGAGTTTGCAATGAGAAAATGACAAAACATATTAAAAGTAAATAGGATCCACATAGTGTTAACTTTAGTGCATATTTCGAATTAGGTGGAGTTTGAAAAGTTGATTTAACATACATAAACTTACTTATAAAATTGATTTCTGTAAAAAGTCATAACCAAGAAAATATGACAGTATTATAAAAATATTATTCGTAAATGTATTATTACAAATATTATATATATATATATATATATAATAAATGTTTTAATGTAATAATAAATGAGATTATTTGTTTGATTACTCAGCGTGACAGTACCATTGTTTAGGTTAAACAATAACTATTTAAAAATAACAATATAAATATTCACATAATATTTTTTAGTTTTTTTATTTTCATCAGGAGTAAGGAAAAGCACATTCCACTTAAATATATCAAATATTAAGGTACTTTTTTATCAGCAAAAAACTACACATTAAAAGCGATAATATTTTTATATTCTGTGTGATATAAGATACGTGTTCATATTAAATTTGTATATTCATACTATCACCTATTTCCTTATAGAAGGAAAACAAGTACACAAGAGAGAACTTGAAAAAGAATTTTTGTTATTTGACTTTAAGAAAATAAAAGAAGAAAGAAATTAAAAATACTGGAAGAAACATATTAATTCCACCATATTTTTATTTATTTGCCAGTTTAAAAGAACAAACACTGTTATGTTCATTATTTCTGGGAATAAGTTAGAAAAAACATTCACTCCCACAATCAAATTTAATCAGATATATTCCATATTTGCAATAGTAACAAATCATAAGTTATTGCATCATTAAAAGCTATTAACTTTTATAACATTAAAAGTTTTGAAATCAACATCCAAAGCATTATCAAATATCCTGTTTTAAAAAAACATATATAAATCTATCAGCACCAACTATACTGAATATTAAATATATAAAATAAAATAAAATAAAATAAAAAAAAGAAAACTGAGTGATTGATTAACGCAATCTCCTTCTTAACAACTAACACTTTATCAAATTCTCAATTTACATTCATTTTCAGAAGTTTCACAACAACAACGCAACCCTGCCAAATCCTCACTTTATTTATTTCTTCTTTTTCCACGCGCCTCAGAGGTTGCGTGCCAATTCAAGTTCGTTATTAAATTACAACAACACAGGTGTGCGTTTCGGCTGGCAAAACACACTCTAATCACCGTCCGTTCCAGCTGAATCTTGGAATCTTAAAAATATCAACGGTCAGATCTCGATGCGTACAAACTCTGATGCGAAACATTCCACCCTTGTATTTTAAACCCAAAAAACAGAATATTGTAATATTATATTATGTTGATAAAATTATAAACGATATTTTTTAAATAAAAGAAAACCCTTTCCCATTCCCGTTATATTCATGAGAATCATTTCAACCCATAAGAAGCACCACACAACATAACCAAAACACACACTCTCTCTCTTTCTTTTTCTCTGATGCATTCCTTCAAAAACACAACCTTTTAACTGTTTTTTTTTTTTTCCTTTTCCTTATTTTCTTCGCGGAATCCTAGAATGTCATCGCCGGGGTTCACTGGGGGAGGTGGGGCATCGGAGTATTTTGCCGGAGCGGGTGGTTTCACCGGTAGATCCATTCCGGCAGCCACCATGAACAACCCAAACGGCGTCGCGACTGCCACCGCAAACCTCCACCCTCTCTACCGAACCCAGCAACAGAACCTCCCTGCAATGTTTCTAGATCCTGCCTCGCAGATCGCTCAACGCCAGACACCAACCCTTATCGGTAAACGCACCCTCACCGAATTCCAAACCTATAACCAAACCTATAACCAACCCAACAACAACCCCAACCACGTCCTCTCTAACCTCTTGCTTCGTTCAGTTAAGCCTCGAACCAGTTTCTCTCAGAGTTCCATGGAGAACTTTCCCGAATTGCATAACCAAAACCCTTCCCTTTACCAACAGCAACGTTTTGGTGTTCCTTTACTCCATCAGCTCCGTCCCCAGCCCATTAACCTTCCCAGCAATGGGTCTGGGCCCATGCCAAGCCCAAATTTCGGCTATCGGAACTCCAATTTGGGCATGCCACAGAACCGGGTTCGTCTTTCTGCTCCTCTTCCGGTTCCGGTTCAGGTGGTTGAGCCGGAGAAGAAGATCATGGATCACCGGCTTCTCGAATTGGAGAAACAACTTCTGGAAGATAACGATGAAGATGAAGGAGAAGCCGATGCTGCGTCCGTGATAACCACCAGCGAGTGGTCTGAAACCTATCAGAATTTAATCAGTCCCGGTCCGGTTCAGAAACTGGTCTCAACATCACCGACTTCATCAACCACTTCGTCTACGTCATCTTCTTCCTCCATCGCTTCACCTGCTTCGGGATGCTCCAAGCAGACGCTCATGGAAGCCGCATCTGCAATTGTGGAAGGAAAATATGATATGGCTACGGAGATCCTGAACCGGTTGAACGGTCCGAACCGGACTGACAAATTAACCGATTGCATGGTGTTGGCGTTGAAGTCCAGGATGAATCCGGTGGAATATCCGCCTCCAGTGACGGAGCTTTTCGGCTATGAACACGCCGAGTCGACTCAGTTGATTTTGGAAAACTCCATGTGTTTTAAGGTAGGGTTAATGGCTGCGAATCTCGCGATTTTGGAAGCTGCATTTGAGGAGAAAACGGAAAACAAGTTCTGTGTGGTGGATTTTGAGATTGGACAGGGAAAGCAGTACCCGCACCTTCTCAACGCGCTCTCCACACGTGGACAGAACGTCACACTCAAACTAGTGGCGGTGGCCGAGAGCGGCGGCGAAGACAGAGTGCGTGCAGTCGGAGACATGCTGAGTCGTCTAGCAGAAAGGAAGAGGATCGGGTTCGAGTTCAGACTTGTACCAACTCAGAAACTCACCGAGTTGACCCGCGAGTCGCTGGGATGCAATGAGGACGAAGTTCTCATGGTGAACTTTGCGTTCAAGCTTCACAAAATCCCTGATGAGAGCGTCTCCACCGAAAACCCTCGCGACGAGCTTCTCCGGCGCGTGAAGGGACTCGCCCCGCGCGTGGTAACAATAGTGGAACAGGAGATGAATGCAAACACAGCACCTTTTTTGGCTCGCGTGGCAGAAACGCTGTCGTTTTACGGTGCCTTATTGGAGTCCATGGAAGCCATGACCTCTAGGGATAACAATAACAGCATCAACAACTCTGACCGAGTCAGACTCGAGGAAGGACTCACTCGCAAGCTACACAACTCAGTAGCATGCGAAGGCAGAGATCGTGTAGAGCGTTGTGAAGTGTTCGGAAAATGGCGAGCGCGTATGAGCATGGCAGGGTTTGAGTTAAAGCCACTGAATCAAAACATAGTCGAGTCAATAAAATCACGACTCACCGCCACTCCCAACAACAACAACAACCGAGTCAACTCAGGACTGATAGTGAAGGAAGAGAACGGTGGGATTTGCTCTGGCTGGATGGGAAGAACACTGACAGTTGCATCTGCTTGGCGTTAACATGTCTCACTTTTTTTTTAATATTTAGTTTTAAATATTATTATGATTATATTACATAATATATAAATATATAAATATCACATTGTTACTATATTTTAACTATGTTTAGAGATAATGGAAAGGCAAAGAGTATAGAATTGGAAAATTATATGATAATAGGGTGAAAAGAAAATGTGAAAGGAAAGTCCCTAGTCTATTACCCTTTACCCTTCTTCTCTTGGTTCTACCAAAACTACTAATAAACAAGTGTTTGCATTCGGAGAAGACTTGTGTTGCTATATGTTACATTTATTGATTTTTTCTGTGTGTTGATGTGCTTTTATTTGTTTATGATCTTCACTTAAGTATGTGAAAGAAGTTGGTTGCTGTCTGGTAGATAGCTTATTTCTGTGTCATACAATGGATTGGTTTGCCCTCACATTACCGACAAATGAGGGCTCCACTCATACCCTTCATTTTTAGGGATTTAGTTACACTTCCAATTTCCCTATTATCTAATTTTCCTTCTAAATTTGTAATTTTTTCATTATCTTATTGCATTGAACCAAGTTCTGATGTTGTGTAAGAATGAATGATTCTTTGTTTAGATTCATAACCCAAACATTTTATACAAAGTGTTCAAGATTGTGTTACTATCAAAAAAACGCGAAGACTATGATTGATACCAGAAAATATAAAGACTATTTTGCATATTTTGCATGTACTAGTGTTGGTTCATTGTTCAACTTCTTTTTATTCTATTTCTGTTTTCATCAATTGTTTTCGTGTTTGTTTGGTATAATCACATCTCTTGTATTTTGAATTGAGCTTAAATGTAAGAACAGTTTTAGGTTATATAGAGACATCTTTCTTAGAAAAACAAAAATACAACTATATTTTATGGTTGGGAATATATAGCACAAACTGAAATTCAGATGACGTGTTTGGTTCAGCTTTTGCTTTTCTCCCTCATCGCCTCATATTTTTTTTTTTATGATAAAAGTTTTCATTTTTTTACATGATAAAGGTTTTTTAGTCTCTGTGAAATGGTTAAATGGAATAACAGTTTTGTGGATGATAAGGTAAAATTAGATTAACCGTGTGTTTGTGTCACTTAGAATTTCAAATATTGTTGACATCGATCGATTAGGTATGATGATGCTATATACATAGTAAAAGTTATAAAAAAGTTGCATGTATATGAAATTGGATGATCTCTATTATTCATAAAATAATTGAGTACATATTAATAAGGAGATGAAGAATATTGTTAAAAAAGAACATTGATGAACGTATTTTTGGTTTGGATAAAATGTTACAGTATACAAATACAGTATTTTTTATTCTATTTGTTTTTAATAAATTTAATTTTCAATATAAATATTCACATCTTTAATTAAAAATTCTAAAAACTTTATTTCAAGCTGTAGTCTTAAAAAATATATTAAAAAAAAATCTGATACTCTTATATAGTGATGGAATTTAGAAGTCTATGACTATCATATTTTCAAATTATATATCAAGATTATAAAATTTGATTTTTTTTTATGGTACCTAACTTTTTTTTTTGTATGTTATTATATTTCACTGATCTCTTATTTGTAAGACTAGTCCCTTTGTTTCAAAATTAATAATACAAAAGATATTTGAAAGATGATTTAAAAGAAATTATTTATTTTATTTATAATGATCATAATATTTAAGTCTTCTCGAATTCAGATTAAATTAACTGTCAATTTATTAAAAACAGTTTTTTTTTTATTGTATGTTATAGAAATCCAAAAAATAGTATAGAGTTTGGAGAAGTTCTACAAAAACTGAATATATATATATATATATATATATATATATATATATATATATATATATATATTAATATATTTTATTTATAATTTATATTATTTTTTTATTTTTTTATGTGTGTATAATAATTTATTTCTTTTGTTTTATATATATATATATATATATATATATATATATATATATATATATATATATTCAGTTGCTTCTGTATCTGCCAATGTGAATTCTGTTCCGATCCTCAATGGAACAAATTTTAAGGACTGGAAAAGGAACATGGAAATTGTTCTCAACAGCATAAGTCTAAAGCATAGTCTTGCTATGGTTTGTTCTGAGGTCAATTTAGCGTCAGTACCTAGTAACACTTGGTGATTAGACTCAGGTACTACTACTAACATAAGTGTTTCTATGAAGGGTTGTCTAAACTACCGAAAGCCAACTGATTCTGAAAGATGAATATATGTTGGAGATGGCAAATCGGTGGAGGTGGAGGCTATTGGGCATTTTAGATTATTGTTATGTACTGGTTTTTATTTGGATTTGAAAGACACTTTTGTTGTGCCGTCATTTAGACATAATTTAATTTCAGTTTCTTATTTGGACAAATCCGGTTATTCTTGTTCATTTGGAAACAGTAAATTCAGTTTGTCTTTTAATTCAAATATTGTTGGAACTGGTTCACGTTTGACTTATGATAATTTATATTTGCTTGATACTGTGACCACCTATAATGAAACCCTCAATACAGAATCTCATGGTACTAAACGTAAAATTGACAATACTCAATCAGGAGCATTATGGCACAAGCACTTAGGTCACATCTCTAAAAATAGAGTTGAA
>Ga0099822_1011727_pt1 | contig 10637 bp, 6 predicted proteins | sample CowpeawhiteBW_FD_76839 | JGI IMG/M metagenome (GOLD analysis project Ga0099822, IMG submission 76839) | Root nodule microbial communities of legume samples collected from California USA - Cow pea white BW | ecosystem: Host-associated > Plants > Roots > Nodule | place: USA: California | collected... | reverse complement strand
GCCTGGTGGTGCTATCGGCCGCGCTCGCAGCGGTGCCGGTCGGGGCCACGGCCGAGACCCTGCTGCGCACGCGGCTTAATGCCGACATCCGCTCGACCGATCCCGGCACCAACCGCGACGCCAACACCGATGGCGTGATGGCGCATATCGTCGAGGGGCTGGTCGCGTTCCGCGACGATACCTCGATCGGGCCGATGCTGGCGGACAGTTGGACGATCTCGAACGAAGGTAAGACCTATACCTTCCACCTGCGCCAGGGCGTCAAATTCCACAACGGCGCCGGCATGACCGCGGCCGACGTGGTGTGGTCGTTCAAGCGCTGGCTCGATCCTGCCACGCAGTGGCGTTGTCTGTCCGAATTCAGCGCGAATGGGATCGCCCGCATCGACAAGATCGAGGCGCCTGATGCGCAGACCGTCGTCATCACGCTCGATCAGCCGACAGCGCTGTTCCTGCCGACCATCGCGCGGCCCGATTGCGGGCAGACCGCCATCATCCATCGCGACTCGGTCGGGCCGGACGGCAAATGGATCGCGCCTGTTGGCACCGGGCCGTTCAAGCTCGGCGAATGGAAGCGGGGACAGTATGTCGACCTGGTGCGCTTCGACGGCTACGCCGCGCGGGCCGAGCCGCGCACCGGCTACACCGGCAACAAGACCGCGTTGGTCGACCGCGTCCGCTTCAACGTCATTCCGGACAGCTCGGCGGCCAAGGCGGGCCTGCTCTCGGGCTCACTGGATGTGATCAGCAACCTGGCGATCCCGGATCGCGACGACCTCAAGGCGCGGCCGGACGTGCAGCTCAGCATCACGCCGGCGCTCGGCCTCACCGGCATCCTGTTCCAGACCCGCGATCCGCTATTGAAGGACGTCCGCATCCGCCGTGCGATCGCGCTCTGTCTCGACACGCCGCAGATCGTCGACGCGGTGATGCAGGGCACGGCGCGGCCGAACAACTCGGCGCTGCCGATCGGCAGCCCGTTCTACGGCGAGGTCGAGGCGCACGGCTACACGCAGAATATCGCGGAGGCCAAGAAGCTCCTGGCGCAGGCCGGCTATCACGGCCAGCCGATCAAGATGATCGCCAACAAGCGCTACGCCTTCGTGTTCGATTCCGCGGTATTGGTGCAGGCGATGGCGCAGGCCGTCGGCATCAATATCGACATCGAGGTGCTGGACTGGGCCGCCCAGCTCGACCGCTACAACCGCGGCGACTATCAGTCGATGGCCTTCGTCTATTCGGCGCGGCTCGACCCCTCGCTCAGCTTCGAGATGCTGACCGGACCGAAGGCGACGCAGCCGCGCAAGGTCTGGGACAATCCGGAAGCGCAGCGGATGCTGCAGGAGTCGATGATGATCGATGACAAGGCCAAGCGCCAGAAGCTGTTCGACGAGCTGCATCGGCGCTTCATCGACGACGTGCCGATGGTCGTGCTGTTCAACGGCTCCGAGATTTCCGCTCTGCGCAAGAACGTCAAGGGGTATGCCGGCTGGCTGTTCGCGCAGCCGCGCTTCTGGGGCGTCAGCGTCGAGTAACGGGAGGGGATCGCGGCGATGCTGGGCTACCTTGCAAGACGGCTGGCGATGACGATCCCGACGCTGCTGCTGGTGGCGGTCGCGGTGTTCACGCTGGTGCGCCTGATCCCGGGCGATCCGGTGCAGGTGATGCTCGGCGACAACGCCGATGCCACGCAGGCCGCGCAACTGCGCGCGCAACTCGGGCTCGACCAGCCGGTGCCGCTGCAATTCCTCTACTGGCTCGGCAAGCTCGCGACCGGCGACCTCGGCCACTCCATCACCAACAACCTTCCGGTGCTGCCGCTGATCCTGGAACGCTTCCAGGTCAGCGCCGTCATCGTGCTGGTCGCGGTGGGCCTTGCCGCCTGCATTGCGGTCGTGGCTGGCCTGATCGCGGCCTGGAAGCAGAACAGCGCGCTCGATCTGGCGATCGTCGGTGGCGCCACGCTGCTGCTGTCGATCCCGAGCTTCTGGCTCGGCCTGCTGCTGCTCTTGCTGTTCGGCCTCACGCTGAAATGGCTGCCGGTCATCGGCTACGTGCCGTTCTCGGAGAATTTCTGGCAGGCTTTGATGTTCATGCTGCTGCCGGTCGCAACGTTGACCATCGTCGAGATCGGCGTGCTGACGCGGATGGCGCGGGCGTCCTCGATCGAGGTGCTGCGGCTCGAATATGTCACGCATGCGCGCGCCAAGGGCGTGCCGGAATGGTTGGTGCTCGGCCGCCACGTGCTGCCCAACGCCTTCGCGCCGACCTGGACCCTGATTGGCCTCGTGCTCGGCCATCTGCTCGGCGGCATCGCTGTCATCGAGACCGTGTTCACGCTGCCGGGGCTCGGGCGGCTGCTGGTCGATTCGATCTTCGCGCGGGATTATCCGGTGGTGCAGGGCTGCCTGCTATTCACAGCGGTAATCTACGTCGTCGTCAACCTGATCGTCGACCTCTGCTATCCGCTGTTCGATCCAAGGGTGACCATCGCATGAGGTGGCGCGCCAACACCATCATCGGCGGGGCGCTGATCGCGCTGCTGCTCGGCACCGCGGTCACTGCGGCGTTCTGGACGCCGTTCGATCCGTTGCGGATCAATCTGAAGGCGCGGCTGCAACAGCCGTCGTCGATGTACTGGCTTGGCACCGACGAATTCGGCCGCGACGTGCTGAGCCGCCTGATGGCGGGCGCCAGCGCCAGCGTCGTGGTGGCGCTCGCTACCGTCGTGCTCGCGGTCTGCATCGGCGTCGTGGTCGGCGGCGTCGCCGGGTACCTGCGCGGCTGGACCGACCGCATCATCATGGCGATCAATGACGCGCTGCTGGCCTTTCCCGGAATCCTGCTGGCGCTGGCGGTGATGATCGTGATCGGCGCCAACAAGTCCGGTCTCGTGCTGGCGCTCGGGCTCGCCTACATCCCTTCGGTCGCGCGCGTCGTGCGCGGCACCGTGCTGTCGATCCGCGAGAAGGAATATATCGAGGCCTCGCGCGTGATCGGAAACTCGGAGTTCTACTCGATGGTCCGGCACGTGCTGCCGAACGCGGTGGCGCCGGTCGCCGTGCTCGCGACCAGCATGTTCGGCTGGGTGCTGCTGGCCGAGAGCGCGCTGAGCTTCCTCGGTCTCGGCGTGCCGCCGCCGGCGCCGACCTGGGGCAACATGCTGGCGGCAAGCCGTCCCTACATGGAAACGGCGGCCTGGCTCAGCATCGCGCCCGGGCTGTGCATCGCGCTCACGCTGCTCGGCATCAACCTGCTCGGCGATTCCTTGCGGGATCGTCTCGATCCCAGGATGGCACACGGATGACGACACCGCTGCTCACCGTCGATCATCTGCGCATCGAGGCCGGCAGGACCGGGCTCGTGGTGGTCGACGACGTCTCGTTCGCGATCGAGCGCGGCGAATTCCTCGCCGTGGTTGGCGAGTCCGGCAGCGGCAAGACTGCGGCGGCGCGTGCCATTCTCGGTCTGCTGCCGCCGGGGCTGCGCCGGGCCGGCGGCCGGATCAGGCTCGACGGCGAGGACCTCGCGACCGTCGCGCCGAACCGCATGCGCGCGCTGCGCGGCCGTTCGGTCGGCATGGTGTTCCAGGAGCCGATGGTCTCGCTCAATCCGGCGATCAGCGTCGGCGCGCAGATGGCCGAGGGCCTTGCGTTGCATGAGACGCTGACCAAGCGCGAGATCAAGTGCCGCTGCCTCGACATGCTGGCGCGGGTGCAGATCCGCGATCCCGAGCACACCTTCAACGCCTATCCGCACGAGTTCTCCGGCGGCATGCGCCAACGCATCATGCTGGCTTCGGTAATGCTGTTGAAGCCGAAGCTCTTGCTGGCCGACGAGCCCACCACCGCGCTCGACACGCTGAGCCAGCGCGAGGTGCTCGACCTGATGGTGGAGCTGGCGCGCGATCACGGCACCTCGGTGATGCTGATCACGCACAATCTCGGCCTGGTATCGCGCTACGCGCAGCGCGCGGTGGTGCTGCGGCAGGGCCGTGTGGTGGAAACCGGCAGCGTCCGGCAGATATTGTCCGCGCCACGCGAAGCCTACACGCGCCAGCTCGTCGACGCCCTGCCGCGCCGTCGCGCCGCGGCGCCGCGGCGCGCGGCGGGTGAGGCGCTGATGAGCGTGCGTGGGCTGAAGGTGTCGTTCTGCGGCCGGCAGCGCTTGTTCCGACGCGACGCCGGCGTCGCGGCCGTTAACGGCGTCGATCTCGATATCGGTGCCGGCGAGACGGTGGCCGTGGTCGGCGGCAGCGGATCGGGCAAGACCACGCTGGGCCGCGCCATGCTCCGGCTGGTGCCGGCGGCCGGCGGCGAGATCCGCTTTCAGGGCAGGGACGTGACAGCGCATGACCGCGCGTTTCGCCTTGCCGCGCAGCTCGTGTTCCGGGATCCGTATTCGTCGCTCGACCCGCGCATGCGCGTCGGTGAGATCGTTGCCGAGCCGCTGCGTCATGTCGCGGGACTTTCGGTCACCGAGCGCAATAAGCGCGTCGCCGGCATGCTCGACGAGGTCGGGCTCGACGGCTTCGCCGAGCGCTGGCCGCATGAGCTCTCCGGCGGGCAGCGGCTACGCATCGCGATCGCGCGCGCGATCGTGCGGCATCCGTCGTTCGTGGTGGCGGACGAACCGGTCTCCGCGCTCGACATGACGATCCAGGCCCAGGTGCTGAAGCTGTTCGAGCGGCTGCAGGCGCAGTACGGCTTTGCTTGTCTTTTCATCAGCCATGACCTTGCCGCTGTCGAGCAGGTCGCCGATCGCGTGGTGGTGATGCAGGGCGGCCGCATCGTCGAGCAGGGCACGCGCGACGATGTGTTCGATCGCCCGCAGCATGACTACACCAAGGCGCTGCTGGCGGCGACGCCGGTGCTTGACTTTGCCGGACCGGCGAATATGCGGGCGTCGGGCTGACGCGCTGCCGCGCGAAACATCCCCCATGGTGCATGGCCGCGCAGCCTGCTAGGTTTGCGCGCCTAGATAGCAACAAGCGCCGCAGCAGTCGGCGTTTCGCGGGGGAATTCCAATGCAAGAGAAAGTGACCGGCGTGCGGTGGGTCGTCGCCGCGATTGTATCGATCGGCGTTGCGACAACCGCGCCCGGTCATGCTGCGTCCGTTGCGCCGGTCGCGGCCGAGAACGGCATGGTGGTGACTGCCCAGCAGCTGGCGACGATGGTGGGTGTTGATGTGCTCAAGCGGGGTGGCAACGCCGTGGACGCCGCGGTGGCGGTCGGTTACGCGCTCGCCGTGGTCTATCCGGCGGCCGGCAATCTCGGCGGCGGCGGCTTCATGACCATCCAGCTCGCGGATGGTCGAAAGACCTTCCTGGATTTCCGCGAAACGGCGCCGAAGGGCGCCACTGCCAACATGTATCTCGACAAGGACGGCAACGTCATCAAGGGCCTTTCGACCAAGGGTCATCTCGCCGTCGGCGTGCCGGGTTCGGTCGCCGGCATGGAATATGCGCGCGAGAAATACGGCACCATGAAGCGCGCCGACCTGATCGCGCCCGCGTTGCAACTGGCGGAGGACGGCTTTGCGCTGCGCCAGGGCGACGTCGACATGCTGCATTCCGCGACCGACGACCTCAAGGAAGACCCGGCTTCGGCCGCGATCTTCCTCAACAACGGCAAGCCGTTCGAGGTCGGCGAGCGGCTGGTGCAGCACGAGCTCGCCGAAACCCTGCGCGAAATCAGCAAGCGCGGCACCGACGGGTTCTACAAGGGTTGGGTCGGCGCCGCGATCGTGGCCTCGAGCCAGGCCGGCAAGGGCCTGCTCACGCAGGAGGACCTCGACCACTACAAGGTTCGTGAACTGGCGCCGGTCGAATGCGACTACCGCGGCTACCACGTGATCTCGGCGCCGCCGCCGAGTTCAGGCGGTGTGATTATCTGCGAGATGCTGAACATCCTGGAGGGCTATCCGCTCAAGGAGCTGGGCTATCACTCCGCGCAGGCCGTGCACTACCAGATCGAGGCGATGCGGCATGCCTATGTCGACCGCAACAGCTATCTCGGCGACCCCGACTTCGTGAAGAACCCGCTCGAGCATCTGCTCGACAAGGCCTACGCCGCGAAGATCCGCGCCGCGATCGATCCGAACAAGGCCGGCGTGTCCAGGGACATCAAGCCGGGCGTTGCACCGCACGAGGGCAGCAACACCACGCATTATTCGATTGCCGACAAGGACGGCAACGCGGTGTCGGTGACCTATACGTTGAACGACTGGTTTGGCGCCAAGGTGACGGCGGCCAAGACCGGTGTGCTGCTCAACGACGAGATGGACGACTTCACTGCCAAGATCGGCGTTCCTAACCTGTATGGCCTGGTGCAGGGCGAGACCAACGCGATCGTGCCGGGCAAGCGTCCGCTGTCCTCGATGAGCCCGACCATCGTTACCAGGGACGGCAAGCCGGTCATCGAGGTGGGCACGCCGGGCGGCAGTCGCATCATCACGGCCGTGATGCTGACGATGATCAACGCGATCGATTACGGCATGAACGCGCAGGAAGCCGTCGATATGCCGCGCTTCCACCAGCAATGGCTTCCGGAGCCGACCAACCTGGAGCGCTACACGCTGTCGCCGGACACGCAGAAGATCCTGGAGGGGATGGGACACAAGTTCGGTCCGCCGCAGCCTCCCAATCACCTGGCGATGATCATCGTCGGCGCACCGGCGCTGGGCGGCAAGCCGGTCGGCAACAATCGCTTCTACGGGGCGAACGATCCACGCCTCAACACCGGACTGGCGGCCGGCTACTGAGCGTGTCGTTGCGATGAGGGCAGGCTAAGTCGCTCGCGGAATCGGCCGGGCCTCAGGCGACCGCCGATGACCTGTTGTCCGCAGGCTCAGCGGTGAGGAGGAGCCGCCGGCGAATCGCATCCTCGACCAATGCCAGGGTCTGGCGGGCTTTGCGTGCCTCGGCCTCGGCGGCCTGGGCACGAAGCTCGATCGCCTCCAATTGCCTCTGCTGGACTTCGATGCGCTTTTGCGCTTCGTCGAGCGCCCGGGATGCCTCTCTCAGCTTGCGTTCGGTCGCGCTGATGATCTCGAGCTGAGCCCGCTCGGCGGCCTCGGCGCGTGTCTCGGTGGCACGAGCCCGGTCCTCGATGCTGCGAAACAGGTCCGCCGCCTGATGGACGAGGTCGAGGGCCTCGGCACCCACATCGGGGGCGGACGGCTTCGGAAGGTCGAGAATGTTTTCGCCGGTTGCAAATGGCTTTCTGAAGCCGCGCAGTGCCATGATGGTCAGCCGAGTCATGATGGGCCATGACACGATGTTGCCGATATGGTTAATGAATGGCTAATCGTGGCCGATTTCTGGTTGTGCCATTGGAGTCCGAAGCCCCAATGGTGCAGTTGCCGGAGGTGGCGGGGGCGCGAATCCGTTTCCACAACGGGCCCAGCAACGCACGGGAAGCGGCTGTGGGCGGAGCGAATCGGCGACGTCGCGCGCATGTGATCGACGCGATGAAGACCGGAATGTGACGCCAGCCGAATTGACCGGTTCGATCGACGAGGGGACAGGGCGCGCCGAGTACGGCGGATCGCTCGGTTCTGCCCACCGATCGCGGCTGCTCGGCCGCTCGCTGATTTGGCCGGGAGCGCGACCCCGGCTCTATGGCATAAGTTTGGCGGCTGACCCGCTATTATTCTCCCGCATCGAATTGCAGGTACCCGGAGCGACCGATATACCGACCGCCTGTGTGGCCGGCAGCGGGCTCAGAATGAGCCGCGTATTCGCCACGGGACTTCGTCGATGAGATTGCTGTTTCGGTTCTTTGGATTTCTGTTCACTGCAGGATCGATCCTGTTTCTGGCTGGCCTGGCCGCGGTCGCGGGGCTGTTCTGGCATTTTTCCAAGGATCTGCCCGACTATACGCAGCTTCAGAACTATGAGCCGCCGGTGATGACGCGCGTGCACGCAGCCGATGGCTCGCTGCTCGCCGAATACGCCAGGGAGCGCAGGCTTTATCTCCCGATCCAGGCGGTGCCGAAGCTCGTGATCAACAGCTTCCTCGCCGCAGAAGACAAGAATTTCTACGAGCACGGCGGCGTCGATTATACCGGCATGGCGCGCGCTGGCCTCGCCTATATCCAGAACTACGGTTCCAACCGTCGTCCTCAGGGCGCCTCCACGATCACCCAGCAGGTCGCCAAGAACTTCCTGCTGACCAACGAGGTGTCGTTCTCCCGCAAGATCAAGGAAGCCTTGCTCGCGATGCGGATCGAGAAGGCTTATTCCAAGGACAAGATCCTCGAGCTCTATCTCAACGAAATCTACCTCGGTCTCGGCCCCTACGGCATCGCGGCAGCCTCGCTGGTCTATTTCGACAAGTCGGTGAACGAGCTCACCATCGCGGAAGCCGCGTATCTGGCGGCGTTGCCGAAGATGCCGGCTAGCCTGCATCCGGTGCGTAACCACGCGCGCGCCGTCGAGCGGCGCAACTATGTGATCGACCGCCTGCAGGAGAACGGCTGGATCACTGCGGCCGACGCCGACAAGGCGCGCAAGGAGCCGCTGGTCGTCACCAACCGCGCCAGCGGCGCGCATACCTTCGCCGGCGAGTATTTCTCGGAAGAAGTCCGCCGCGACATCTTCGAGCGCTACGGCGAGAAGAAACTCTATGAGGGCGGCCTGTCGGTGCGCACCACGCTGGATCCCAAGATCCAAGTGATGGCGCGCAAGACCATGGTGGCGGGGCTCGTGAACTATGACGAGCAGCAGGGCTATCGCGGCGCGATTCAAAAGCTCGACATCTCCGGCGACTGGGGCGTGCGTCTCGCGGACATCAAGTCACTCTCGGACATCTCGCCGTGGCGGATGGCGGTGGTGCTGGAGACCAGCCCGCAGTCGGCGCGGATCGGCTTCCAGCCGGGGCGCGAGCTCGGCGGCGCCATCAGCAAGCAGCGCGAGACCGGACTTGTCTCGCTCGACGGCGTGAAATGGGCGAGGGCGGCCTCGGGGTCGCTGAAGGGCAAGACGCCGACCTCGGTCGCGCAGGTGCTGCAGCCCGGCGACGTGATCTACGCCGACCCGCTCTACAAGGATGGTCATCTCGTCGAGGGCCAATACCGGCTGCGCCAGATTCCCGAGATTTCGGGCGCGATGGTGGCGATGGATCCGCGGACCGGCCGTGTGCTCGCGATGGTCGGCGGCTTCTCGTTCGACCAGAGCCAGTTCAACCGCGCGACGCAGGCCTATCGGCAGCCCGGATCAACGTTCAAACCGATCGTCTATTCGTCGGCGCTCGACAACGGCTACACGGGATCGACGATGATGATCGACGCGCCGATCGAGATCGACCTCGGGCAGGGTAACGTCTGGCGGCCGGAGAACTTCTCCACGGGCCGCTATCAGGGACAGGTCACGCTGCGCAATGCGCTGCGGCTGTCGCTGAACACCGTGACGGTGCGGCTCGCGCAGGAGATCGGCATGCCGCTGATCGGCGAGTATGCCAAGCGCTTCGGCGTCTATGACGAGCTGCCGAACTATCTCTCTTACGCGCTCGGCGCCGGCGAGACCACCGTCAGGCGCATGGTGACGGCGTATTCGATGATCGACAATGGCGGCCGCCGGGTGAAGCCGACCCTGATCGATCGCATCCAGGATCGCTACGGCCACACCATCTTCAAGCACGATCAGCGCGAATGCATTGGCTGCGATGCACCAGAAGGATGGAAGAACCATCCCGAGCCGCAACTGATCGACCACCGCGAACAGGTGCTCGACGCCATGACCGCCTACCAGATCACATCGCTGATGGAAGGCGTGGTGCAGGCCGGCACCGGCGCCGCACTGAAGGAGGTCGGCAAGCCGATCGCCGGCAAGACCGGCACCTCCAACGAGGCCAAGGATCTCTGGTTCGTCGGTTTCTCACCGGATCTCGTGGTCGGTCTCTATGTCGGCTATGACAAGCCGCGCTCGCTTGGCCGGAGCGCGCAGGCCGGCCACACCGCAGCGCCGATCGCACGCGACTTCATGAAGCTCGCGCTGGCCGACAAGCCGCCGGTTCCGTTCAAGATCCCTCCCGGCATCCGGCTGGTTCGGGTCGTGGCCAAGACCGGTGCGCGCGCGGGTCCGGGCGAGACCAGCGGCACGCTGCTCGAAGCCTTCAAGCCGGGCCAGGCGCCACCGATCTATGACACCGTGCCGGGCACCGATGTGATCGACGGCACCCAGGCCGGAATTTCACCGGATGCCGATCGCGCGATCGTGCGGTCGGGGACAGGCGGGCTGTATTGAGGCGTTGAAGCAGGTTGGGTTTGGGTCGAATCGACCCGCCGCGGCGGCTTCTGTCCACCTCTCCCCGACGGTAGGGCAATTGCATTTGGGAGAAGAGCGCCCTGCGGCCATCCTTCGAGACGCCCGCCTTTGGCGGGCTCCTCAGGATGAGGTCTTGCTTTGCGGCACAATAGTAGACCCTCATGGTGAGGAGCGCCGCCTGCGGCGCGTCTCGAACCACGAGGCCGAGTACGTACGGAGCCGCCCAAGGCGACATATGCGATAGCCCTTCCCCGACGGGGAGAGGTGACCTCCCGCGCTGTTTCAGGTCAACTAATCCCATCATGCTTGAGTGACCCAGCTTGTGCGGGCCACGCTCGCATGCGGGATCAAGCCGAGTTGCTGGCGTGG
>Ga0099822_1011722_pt1 | contig 10639 bp, 7 predicted proteins | sample CowpeawhiteBW_FD_76839 | JGI IMG/M metagenome (GOLD analysis project Ga0099822, IMG submission 76839) | Root nodule microbial communities of legume samples collected from California USA - Cow pea white BW | ecosystem: Host-associated > Plants > Roots > Nodule | place: USA: California | collected... | reverse complement strand
TTTACATTAAAAAAAACACAAAAATGTGTTTATATTTTTTTATATATATATATATATATATATATATATATATATATATATATATATATATATATTCATGAAATGGGTGACCTGAAGTCATTATGGCAGATTTGATTGCAGAGGGACTCAAAGTGGGGTTGTGTGTTTTAACACTGCATGCAAGCCCTGAAACATGTGGAGTGGCCATGGAAGTCCCTGAGATAATGTTGTACAGTGATGGCTTTCTTCCTTTCGGAACACCCACTATGGCTTTTTTACTCCATGCAGCGAAAATGTTTGCTCCTGGTGCTAAAATATCAGGCTGCAGAGAAAGAAGAAAAGTTTTGTTCACTGTTTAAGCATTGAGCCTCATGATATGTGAATCCTATCATCAAATCATATATACCTTGAGAATATTGCTCGAAAGCGTCGAAGGTCCTCTTGATGAAAAGCTTGGCACCATTGGAGCAGGCTTATAATCAAGAACTGTTTTTGTGCTTAGTATTGTTCCCAGTGGGTTGCTTCGCATTGTAAGGATAAACAATTAAACTAATCTGTGATAAAAGCAAATTGTAAAATTGAGCAACAGTGTTTGCTTATGATTCTTACCTGGTTGATGTGATATAGTTGAGGATTGAGACGCCATATTTTGGATAAATCACTGTTACTGGGAAGTCACCGAAATTCTCTGCGATTGACCCATATACATCGGTAATCAAAACCAGACCTTTTCCTCCCAACTTCTTAATTTCCGAACTGTCGCCACTGGGGCCAACACAAACCACTATTTTCCCTTTCACTTTTTCTCCATCTAATGAACCTGACTCACATTCTCTGCATGTAACAAATGATTTATTTTTGTTCGGTGTGAGTGGTTTTGAATCTTAAATATACCTGATCAAAATACACTTTTTTTAGGTTGTCGAATTCCGAACCTCGATTGTTTCGGAGTTTATAAGTTATGAGCATTTGACTACTTTTACGTTTGAGGCATAATGTTTAAGAAACTTAGAAAGTGGAGTCTCATTTTAGAAGATAATTTCAGTTTAATCTTTAGTTGATGGAAGCAGTAAAAATGAAAGACAAGTCCTATTTTAAATCACGGTTTCTTTAAATTAAAAAAACAAAGATTTATAAGAAAATCCATTTCACTAAATTATCTAAAATATGTATCTATAGAAATATAAAAATTCCATTGGCATTGCTTATGTATTTCATCTGTACGTACCTGGCATCAGCTACGGTGCTTTTCTTTGTCTTGGCAAGCTCACCAGATATGATTGAATACTCGGGAGAACTTTTGAGATTAGAGAAGTTTATAGCTCTACCCTAAAGATTAATAATCATCAATCGCGAACAAAAATTATATTAGTTTCACCCAACTAATCCAAAATACTAACAAGAAAAATAAAAGTTCAAATTTTTTATAAAAAATATCTAATGGTGATTTTTTAAGTCATTATAAACGCCTATGATGTATTGAATATTTCACGTGATTTTAAAATGAATTATAAACATACATTTTCTTAACATTTACTGAAAAAACTATATATTTTTACTTTTTCTACTTATTCATCTCGCTTATTTTATATTTTAAAATGAAAGTGTACTTTTGTTTACTAAGTGTAAAGTAGAAAATGTGATCTTTGTATTATCACCTAATTTTAATGCAGAAAAAAAAAAGTTTAACTTTCATTATCTTAATAATTTTTTTCATTTATTTTATAGGTGCAGTTGAAGAACGAGGAGAAGGATATGAAGTTGAAAGAAAAACGTACCTTGATGGTCCTGTTATCACCCAAAACGAGGTCGGACTCGAAATCCCGGTCGATGGTAGAAGCTGCAACCGTAAAAATCCAAGGCGCGTCGTTCACAACCGTATACGATTCCGGTCCCGAATTGCCGGCGGCGCAGACCACCAGAATGCCGCGCTCCACGGCGTGGAATGCGCCGATGGAAACGGGATCGTCAAGCAATTCTTTTTGGCTCCCGGGGGACGGACCCAGCGACAGCGACAGCACATCCACTCCGTCGGCAATGGCATCGTCAAACGCCGCCAAAATGGCCTCCCCACGACATCCCCCGCCAAAACACGCTTTGTAAATCGCCAACCTAGATTCTGGGGACCCACCCTTTGCGTCCCCCGCCGCCAGATCATAGAACGACACGTTTCTCACGACGGAACCCACCGCCGTCGACGCCACGTGGGTCCCATGGCCATCATAATCCCTTGGCGTGTGGGACCCCTCGCCCTCCTCATCATCAGTATAATACCTCGCCCCGATTAGCTTCCTAATCAAATAACCAAAATGAAAACAAAGCTAAATCGTTTTTCTGGTAATAACACCAAAATCTGACTTTATTTATTTTCATTTCCAATCTTTATGGTGGACTCGTGTGTGTCTCCTAGAATTATCAGGTGACGGTGTAACATCATATCCAATGACTCGTTTTTTCATTTATTTATATAAATTTTAAAATTTAAATACGTGACTTTTATAACAGGTGCAATTTCATTTCATGACCATAATTTATGGTGTGACTGAGATTTCAGTATACTAATACTACCTGTTACAATTGGAGGAATTGAAGTCACGCGTTGTCACGCACGTGCCTTTCCAACGGGGCGGAATCGGACCCATTCCCTCGTCGTTAAAACTCGCATCCTCTGGCCATATCCCTGAAAATTCCCTCTAGCTTATTAATTAAATGATTTAACAAATACATATACAGGACAATAACATGTACTTATATTTTCATATCATTTGTTATTAGTTGTTCTAACCTGTGTCTATGACGCCAAGGATAACGTCTGAGGAAGAAGAAAAACCGGAGAGCGTGTTTGGTTTGGTGTCCACTTTGACACGAGTTTGGTGTGTGAGAAAATCCCAGGAACGAGTTGTGTGGAGCTTCAGAATGGGGTCAGGGAAAACAGACACAACACCAGGTTTCTGAGCGATTGAATCTGCCTCCTCTTTTGATAAACGAGCTGCGAACCCTGAGAAACCATGCTTGTAGTTTCGTACCAGAGCATTCTCATCCCTTCATTCGCATTAAGTTAAATATATGAAACATATCATAAAATTAATCAAATACTTGTTGCCCACATAATTAATTAAGGTACCTCTTCAGCACCGAATTAAGAATCTGAGCATGGTCATTCCGAAGAGAAGCATTTGTTGAATCCGCAGCTCCCATATAGACGATGTAAACCTGTTTAGAGTTGGTACCATGGTTATTAACTTTCCTTGCCGATGACCTTGACGCTCCAAAACACAGCAACAGAATGCAGAACAAATGCAACAGAAGTGTGTTCTTTTCCATGTTTTATCAGTTGGTGTTCTCTGAACACATACGTTGTTGCACTCAGTGGTGTGCTTTTGCATCACCCTCGCGTGGTATATATATAATGCCTTGGGTCTAGTTCATTGGGTGCTGAGTTTGTGTCAGCATTGATCAGCAGCGATTGCGATTTACTGTTGAAGAAAAAGTAGAATGTGCGATGGTAGCATGATCGTGTGCTTATTCCTTACGCGCATTGCAATTACCCGTTAAGCACTCAGTCCATGCAAAGTGTTTGATAGAGGAAAATTTTGGTGTTGGTGCCAACCACCTTAATATTCCAAAACTGGTGGTAGCATGCAGTTAGTAACATGTGATGCCATATGACAAGATTTCATTATAAAGAAGGAATTAAGGTAATCTACCGCGCTAGTTACAACTCTTTTCGAAATTAAGTGTCCCTTCTGTGGATTTTATAATGAATAAATATGGTTACCCAATGAACACGGTAGATAACCCAACCATGTCGCCATGTGATTCATCTGAGCGAAAAAGATTCCTTAACTTACATGGTTGCATTCATACCTTCCACACTATCCCTTTCATCTTTGCTATCATAGCATTACTGTCCCGGGGATTTATCAATTTTGGTTTCCGTATTTTATTTATTTATTTTTCAATTAGAAGTTATTATAGTACTTTTCAAAATTATAAAATAAATTATTCAAAGTTATTGTGGTTATTAATCTCCACACTTTACAAAAACATTTTTTATAATTGTTTTCAAAGATAAAGCTGATATTAGTTACCTGAATTCCAGTTGAGAGCTTAAATTTTAAAAAATACATATATTTTTCAATTTGATTTAGATAATAATAATAACTAATATATTTATAAAGTATCATTAAAATAAAAATAATTACAAATAAATATTATTTTATATTTATATGTATAGATATTGTGAGTAAATACTGATTAGTTACAAAATATATTAATATATTATAAGTAAAATTATTTTACATTAAGTTTAAATAATGTAAAGAAAAAGGAAAAAAAGAATAATACTTAATTTTAATATTATAGATAATTTAGATATATAATAACTAGTAATTCTTCAGAGATAAACTTTCTACTGGCATGTTATAGAATAATCAATTTTGATATATATGAAAAATCATGTATAAACACGTAAATTATAATTATTTTTAATAAAAATACAGCTTTAAAAAATATTATTTCAAAATGAATAAAAGTATATCACTTGAATAATTGAGTACCCGCAAAGATAAAAAACAGATGTAACATAGTAATATTTATCCAAAATATATTTAAACTTAATATTAATGATTACAAATAGGTCTAAGTGATGATGCAAATAGATTAGATATAGTTTGTAGAAAAGAGAGTTGAAAGATGGAATGTTATGGATGTTTACAACCTTCCTTCAATAATTAACTCTTATATAATGACTTAAGATTTATTCTTAAAATAACTTTTGAGAAATTAACGGCATAAAATCTTATATCAATAATATATAGAAATTAAACTGGCAGTGTTTAGACAAGGGGATGAAAGAGAGAATAAAATTGGGAATTAATAATTACGCGGCGAATTGTTTCTTCTTTCTGCTGAAATTGTTGTCGCATTAGACATATTACAGATATTCATTTTTTCCTTAAGAGAATTTGAAGGTGTTATTAGTTTGGTTTCTCAATCTCAAATCTTCAAATGCTGCATTCACATGCATATTTTCATTTTTTTTTTCTGCTATAAAAATTAATCAGAACTATACATGACTCTGGTGTTATTGTTCCAGCTGATTGATTAATCAATTAATTAATAGAGAATAAAATGTCCCAAATGAGTTCAGTGTGAAATATCAATGGCGTTGCCGAGTCAATGTTTCAAGTGTATGTGTTAAGAGAATTCCATCGTAAAAGTAATAAAGATTGGTGACCCATTTGTTTAATAAGCTTATTGTGGGATATTTTGAAGAGTTTGATATGGTGGAATAACAAGACCAAGAATATATGCATTATTTATTTATTTGCAGAAAAAGGAAAAATAAGTCAATATTTTAAATTAGACTATCAAAATTTTAATATAATCTTTTGGTTGAACCGTTATTGTACAAAATTAAGAGACTAAATCAGAAATATATAGATGGTTTTATAATGTAAGTGTAGTGCGTTCATAGAGTCGGATCAGATAATCCAGTTAATTAAATTCATCTCATTCATGACACAAATATATTTTCATATTTATATTATAAATAAATTGTGTTCTTTTGTTATGTATTAAATTAATTTTATAAAACTTGTATTATTATTTTTTAATTAATGTAATACTCAAGAAATTATATATTTTTTTCTTAATTTTCTTTTTAAATTTGATCCAACTAACCAAACTCAATTCAATAAATAAAAATGGCAGTGAATTAATTATTAATAAATAGCCATAATAGGTAGGATAATTTTCCATAAAACCAAATACAGAGGATTTACTTTATTCATAAGAAAAGCCAAAGCTTATAATAGCCTCTTAAAGAAAACAAAAGCACGGGAATCACACCATTCATTATCTCAATTTCAATTAATCAACACTTTATTATTTTTAGCATAAAGACAAAACATCATTTAAGGATCCAATTATAAATAATAATAATAATAATAATTAATAATAATTAATAATAATTAATAATAATAATAATAATAATAATAATAATAAGATTTAGCAAATATTTCAAAGTCACTAAGTATAAATATAAAAACATCATTTGAATAAAGTATTTTTATTATATTGTTTAGGTGTTGTATTTTGTTATTCGAACAATTAGACTTATCACTTGAACCACTTTAATTGTTTGGAAAATAATTGTTCACGAATTGTTTGAATGAGTGCTTAGACATATAAATAAATAAATAAATAAATATATATATATATATATATATATATATATATATATATATATATGTTAATTCGGATTTCAAATCTACCTATACACATTATAATGGAATATATATTTTGAGAACTAAACTTGCATACATCTTTATTAATAAATTTTATTCATTCCATAAATTGTTCTTTGCTAAAATCAAATAATTCTAAAACCACAACTTCATATTTCCAACTGCTTTAAATTTTAAAACTATTTGAGATTTGATTAAGAAGTACCGTTGCAATCAATATTTTACCAATTTAAACTAAGAACGATAGATGAAGATGCTAATTCAACTTCTCAAAGCAAAACAAATAATAAACCTAAAACTTCGATTCTAGTTTCCGCTGTGTAAGAATTCTCTAAATGGAATCATCAGAGTAAATTCACAAATTCATTCTTATAGAGAAAACTTTAACGTATTCAACTCATTGAACCTAATAATCAACGTCAATCAAAATTAAAAAAAAAAAAAGTTTGAAATATAACCTTAAGTATAAAGTAGAAGGCAAATGAATGCTAAATAATGAATACTGAAGCATATAGACACCACGAAAAACTTGGCTTGCATTTATTCAACAATACTTGAAATTTGGTCACTTAGTTAATACGAAAGGACTTCGAACCACATATTTTGCGTTACTCCAAGTGATAGATCCAAAGAGATCTTCCTTGAGGGAAGTCAAAGTTGTGGAGAAAATAACTTGGTAACTTAGTTTTTTACTACTTTTCGTAAATTGTAACTTATTTGGAGTTAATGTGACTTTTACTCCACTGGGAGCCTCAACCACCGGGGAATACACTGTTTCATCTTCTTCACCAACATTTGTGACAGTTCTACGCACACTGACACTTCCTTTGCCGGTGAAGTTCACTGCTATGGAAGGGTAGTTGATGTTGGAGACAAGATCAGAAGTTGAATCCTTGGGGCAACTGAAATTCTCAGGAACAGTTCTGGAGATAACCTTAACCGTGGCTACGTCAAGTCCAATGTAGCACAAGAAGTTTAAGTAGTCGATGGTGTCGGTTTCATAAACTAGCCCTGGCTGCAATGATTCAGATGTTGTCATTTCCCCTGCTCCATAGTCATATGGTGTGCCTACTGACCCTGAATCGGTTGTTATTGCTGTCTTCGTGTTGTCACTTTGAATTGCTGCATTAATAATTTAGAAATATTGATTCAAAACTTATGCGAGCACGTTATAAGTATAAGTAATGGTGCGTAATATGAACACAGCATGATGCTGACCTGAAGTCATGATGGCAGATTTGATTGCAGAGGGACCCCAAGTGGGGTTGCGTGCTTTGACGGTGCTAGCAAGTCCTGAAACATGTGGACATGCCATGGAAGTTCCAGAGATTATGTTGTATTTTGAGGGTTTTCTTCCTTTGGGAATTTCGTCTGAGCTATTTTCAATCCATGCGGCCAGAATATTAACTCCTGGTGCTGCAATATCAGGCTAGGAAGAAACCACAATATGTTTAGTGTTCAGCATTGAGATTGGTTTATCTTGATTCTATTCTTTCGTATCACATACCTTTAGAATATTGCTTGATAGAAATGAAGGTCCTCTTGATGAAAAGTATGGCACAAGGGGAGCAGGTTTATAATCGAGAACTGTAGTTGTTGGTAGAATTGTTGCCACTGGGTTGCTTTAATATTTTTTATATGCATAGAAAATCAAATTAGTATTCAATCTTGGTCTCAAACAAGATTCAAAAACAATTTCTGAAACTAACACTGTTACATACTTTGATGAATTGATGTATTGCAGTATTGTGGCACCATCTTTTGGGCTTATAACCGTTGCAGGGAAGTCCCCGTAATATGAGGCTATTGCTCCATTTGAGTCAGTAATATGAACTAGGCCTATTCCTCCCACGTTTTTCACCGTTTCTATTATTTCACCAGTTGAGTATTCATCGTTTCTGCCATCACATAGCACAACCTTCCCTTTCACTTTGCTTGCATCTAATGAATCTGGGTGACATTGTCTGCATTTAAAAAGTGATTCAATGTTTTTAATTATCAAACCAATATTTATAATTTCTTTGTTCATTTTATGCTGTCTAATTCCAAACCCTGATGCTTTTAAGCACCGAATCAATTGCGGGTTTTTAATAACTAGGGAAATTTTGCATACCTTGCTTCAGTTAAACTACTCTCGTTCGTCTTGGAAGACTCGCCGTATACCAATGGATACTGAGCCGAATTCGAAAGAGGGGAGAAATTTATACCCCTACCCTGAAGTTTCATAATAATTATAAATATGGCTCAATATTAGATTACTCGCACTGTACCCATTTAAATATAGATAAGAAAACAAAGTAAAACAATGTGATAAAATATAAAATTATTCAATAGTATTTTTAAGTAACTAAAAAACATAATATGATGCATTGAACACGTACCTCGATGGTTTTGTTACCACCCAAGACCACGTCGGACTGAAAATCTCGGTCGATGGTGGAAGCTGCGACGGTTAAAATCCAAGGCGCATCGTTCACAACCGTGTTCGAGCTCGGTCCATCATTCCCAGCGGAGCACGCCACCACGATGCCGCGCTCCACGGCGTGGAACGCTCCGATCGCAATCGGGTCGTTCGTCAACTCGGGTCGAAATCCCGGTGATGCACCGAGCGACAGGGACAGAACATCGACTCCGTCGGCAATGGCATCGTCAAACGCCCCGAGAATGGCGGAACCACTACACCCAAAGTTAGAACACACTCTGTAAACCGCCAATCTTGATTCTGGGGACCCACCCTTGGCGCTCCCCGCCGCCAGACCATAGTACGATGCGTTAGTCACTGCGGCTCCCACCGCCGTGGAGGCCACGTGGGTCCCGTGGCCAAGAGAGTCCCGTGGCGTGTTGTCACCGTCTTCCCCATTAGGGTCAGTGTAAAATCTTGCGCCAATTAGTTTCCTGTTCAAAAATCAAAATAAACGGTAAGTTAACCGCTACTTAATTATTTAAATGTTTATTATTGTTTCAGGGCACTGTACAACCTGTTGCAGTTAGAGGCATTAAAGTCTGCTGATTTCACGCACGTGCCTTTCCAACGCGATGGAATAGGACCCATTCCCTCTTCACTAAAACTCGCCGCCTCTGGCCATATACCTGAAAAATACTCCTTTTTTCTTCACACTAATACTTTCTTAAATCATCAAACATTCGAATATTTAGTACGTCATAAGATCATACATGTATAGTATACTATACTAAGTAGTTGTGTGTGATATCGACAATGACTAACGAAGACAATAATATAGTTTGTTTTGGTTATTAATAATAACCTGTGTCTAATATGCCAAGGATAACGTCTGAGGAGGAAGAAGAATTGGATAGCGTGTTTGGGTTGGCGTCGATTTTGACGTGAGTTTGGTATTGTAGGAAATCCCAGGAACGAGTTGTGTGGAGCTTCAGAATGGGGTCAGGAAAAACAGACACAACACCAGGTTTCTGAGCAATTGAATTTGCCTCCTCTTTTGATAAACGAGCTGCGAACCCTGAGAAACCATGCTTGTAGTTCCGCACCAAAGCCTTGTCATTCCTTCAATTCATATTCACATTATTGTTTTGTCGGGAAAAAAACATGCAACATATATAATCAAACTAAATGATTGAAGTCCACGTAACATGTAATTGCGTATACCTTCTTAGCACTGCATTGAGAAGCTGAGCATGGTCATTCCGAAGAGAAGCATTGGTAGAATCCGCAGCTCCCATATATACGATATAAACTTGTTTACTGCTGCTATCATTTTCTGCTGATGAAGTTGTGGCAGCAAGAAACAGAAAGAGAGTGAATATGTGCAACAAAAGTTTATTGCCTTGCATGTTAATGAGTTGTAACTTAGTGTGGCTTGAAGCACCCTTGCAAGGTATTGTATATAAAGGAATGGGTGGATGGGTGCTTAAATGTGTGTGAGCACTGAATCAGCAATTGTGATTTGATTTGCGGTGGAAGAAAAAGTGCATTCTGCAATGGGTGAATTATGGCGCATGCTTATTCCTTATGCGCACTGCAATTACGCGTCAAGCACTGTGTCCACGCAAAGTGCGCCATTTGAAGATAGAGTTACCATATAGGAAAATTTTGTTGTTGGTGCTAACCACCGTATATTTCATTGCTAAGAGTGTAGGTATAGCCTAACATATTTAATGTGGCATGCCAAAATTACATATAAACAACATCATCGTATTTTAGCAGTGTTAAAGCTGGACAATGTATGATATCAGTCAAAGTCATTGTATAGGGACAATGCCTCACTAATTAATTTAGTGTTCATTTTGTTATCAGTTTTAATAGAATTTATTTTCATAAAAGTAATTAATATATATATATATATATATATATATATATATATAAATATATATATATATATATATATATATATATATATATATATATATAT
>Ga0099822_1011720_pt1 | contig 10641 bp, 5 predicted proteins | sample CowpeawhiteBW_FD_76839 | JGI IMG/M metagenome (GOLD analysis project Ga0099822, IMG submission 76839) | Root nodule microbial communities of legume samples collected from California USA - Cow pea white BW | ecosystem: Host-associated > Plants > Roots > Nodule | place: USA: California | collected... | reverse complement strand
TTTTATAAAAGTTTATTTTACAATTAAAATTTTCCTTCCCTTTCTTTTTGAATTTTTTTTGTTTTTTTTAAAAAAATTTTTTTTCTCCTTTTTATTTTTTTAAAAAAAAATTTTTTTTTTTTTATTTTTTAAAAAAAAAAAAAAAAAACAAGATCAAAACATTTTTGTAGCACCGTTAAAAGATCATAAATAGAGTTTTTACTTTTGTTTATCTTATATTTTAATACAATGTCAAAATTCAGATTTTATTGTTATTATTTATCCCATGTGTATACAAAGATTCACATCACACCTTGTAAAACAACGATAAAGAAAGAGAGGAAATGAGAAAGAATTCGTAACAATGAGTTTTAAAAAAATTTAATCATCTAATATATATATATATATATATATATATATATATATATATATATATATATATATATATATATATATAAAATATGCATCGATCTAAAAATAAAATATAATCATCTAAAAAAAAGAAATATTAATATTAATATTATTATATATTAATACATTATTAATTTTAATAAAGTTATGTATGTTTTATTTATTTTGAAAATATATTATGTTAGTTAATTTTTTATATTTTTATTATTTAATTTATCTTTAGCGTTTATTTTTTTTATACTTATGTTATTGAATTTATTTTATTTATATATTGATTTATTTATATGTACGTTATTTATTTTATCTTTAATTACACACTACTCATATATTTGTTTATTTATATTTATATGTATAATTTATTTTTAATTACACATCAATCCATTTTATTTACATCAATTAATTTTTCTTAATTAATCCCATTTATTTATTTATAATTGATTAATTTAATTTATTTGCAGTCATGCATGTCTATTTTTTATTCAATTTATGAATATTTTATTTAATTTATCTTTTTGTTATTTGTTTGTCTGTTATATTATGACTTATATTTAGTTATTTAATTAAAGTTCATTTTGTATTGTTTTAAAATTTGTTCCTTAATAATTGGAATAAATATATATAAAATAATAATAAAATAAAAGTCAAAATAAATATTTTATTTATTGAATGAACTTGAATAAAATAGTTACTTATATATTATATTATTGTTTTTATACTATTTTTTTATGTTTGGATGTATAAATTATTGATCAAGAAAGAATCTGATAGTTAGGTACAATGCGAATGAAAAATAAAGACCGTGCAAGGAAAATATTTACTATGTCAATATCCGGATAATTTAAAATAGGGCCTTAAATTATTTATAGGCTAAAATTTGAACTATTTGATATTTGTTTCTATGATATGTATTGATGTATTGAATATACATGTCTTTTTGAATCGATAAATGATTGATAGTATAAAAAAAATTATAAAGTTGTTCGAATGTTTTTAATGATGAATACTCGTTCTTCAAACAAATCAATGTTTTTCTTTATTTATTTGAATAAAGTTGTTCACTAAAGCATTTGAGATTTTGGATTTTGGAAAGTTGAATTTTCAATTAGTTTTTTTTTTTCTGATGTAAAAAATGTCATCAAAATTTAACTTTTTGGAGAACGAAGTTTGGGAAGAATTTTCTGATTTATTTTTAAAAGGAGATAAAAATTTTAAAAGATAAAAAATAATAAACTAAAATTAGAGAACAAAATTTAAAATAAATAGTTAGAAATGTTAAGATTAAATTTTAATTGGTTTTAAGAAAAAATAAAAATAATTTAAGGGTGAAAGTTTTTTGATTTCGTATAATATATAGCTAAATTTATTATTATTATAAGGTTAAATTACTCTTTGGTTATTATATTTGTCAAGTAATGTCAATTTGGTTTTTAATTTTTTTTCTGTCTCAATTTGGTCTTTGTTTTTATAAAATTGATTCAATTTGATTTTTATGTTTAGTTTGACAACCAAACTGTGTTAAAATCAATGTCACGTGTCAATTTCTGTTTTTTTTTAATTCTTAATTTTTATTATTTTTTACATGTGTCACTTCATAATTGTGTCAGATTCAATTTAGTTCCTATATTTGTTTTTTAGTACCATGTAAAAAATTGAGCAATATTATCCCTCCTTAAATTGAGACTCAGATTACTTTTTGTATGAATAGTATGGTGACATTTTTATTAAAATTAACGTTTTTATTAAATATTTATACAAATATTTTTAAATTAACTTTAAATTTTATACAAAACTTTAAACTCTGATTTTGTTTTGAACTTGAAATTTAGTTCATAAACTTATAGTTGATAAGTTATTTGATTTTTAATCTTCATTGAGTTTGTATAATATGGTACACTTGATGTCTTTATATATGATCACAAAAATGGTTAATTATTGAAATTAAATTTGAGATTTATTTTTGTTTAATAATAAAACTAAAAACTACATGTTTGTTTAAAAATATTTTTAAAAATATTTAATAAAAATATAGATTTTAGTAAGAATATCATCATAAGATTTATAACAAAAGTAGATTGAGTCACAATTTAATGAGAGATAATATTGCTTCATTTTTTCAAAAATTGTGACTAAATTTAAACAAAAAATAAATATATGGACCAAATTGAATCATTTTGACACGTGACACGATTGAAATGACATGTGTAAAAAAAAAAATTTTAAAAATCCCAAATTAACATGTAACGTTGATTTTAACACTGTTTGGTCAAAATTGACAGTAAATATCAAATTGAATAATTTTTTTAAAAACAAGGACCAAATTGAAACAATTAAAATCTAAAAACCAATTTAACACTACTACTTAACAAATATAATGATAAAAAATGTAATTTAATCTTATTATAATGATTTGCATAAAAAGTGAATGAAAGATAGATGGAAAATTTAATAATTGACAATGATATTAAACGTTCTTAATAAGCTATTTGACAATTTCATATAGCTGGTATTTCAACCATTCATGTGTAAATTACATTATGAAAACCGAGTGTAAATTACACAAATTATCAATTACTAAAAAAGTTTTTAATTTCTTCATTGAAGTATGCAACATGAAAAATCATGTTTATCCAAACCAAATTCAAATAACAATTATCAATTTAGTTTAAAGCATTTTCTTTCATTTCACCTTTCCTTACCAAATAAATTGAGTTTAATTATTTATCATTAAATATTCAATTTTTTTTTAACAAATTCAGATTTTATTTATTAAATACAAAAGATATGTGTTTTCTTTATATAAGTTTTTTCTCAAATATTATTTATAACAAGAATTTATTATTATATTTTAGTAAATATAGAAAATAAATTTATATTAAAAAGTATTCCATTTAAAGTATAAATTATATGTTAATTATTTTTCTTAATTTTAATTTTATATATTTTTTCAAAATTTTCCTCCCCCGTTAGAAAAAAAAAATCATAAAGTCCCTTCGGAATTTTGTTTTGCGAAATTCTGACAAAGTTTTCATCCCTGCAATAAATCAATCTTACTCTTACAATAACCAAATTAATTTCAAAAAATAAAATGAGATTATTTTTTGGTGAAAGAGGGGAAAAAGATTCTGCTTAATCTATGGTGTGGAATAAAAGAAGTCATAGGGAGCATTAAGAAGAAGCACACAGAAGATTGTGCCACCCTTTACTGAACTGAACTGATATATCTTCTTCTTCATTTCCAATTTTCTATTGTCATAAAACCCTAAACCCTGAATTGAAGTCTGTTAGGGTTTCCATTTTCCATTTTCTTGCCACACAATACTACAACATGTTAACCGCAATCCTCAGAAGAACTTGTTCCACCCTCTCAAGGCGCGCTTTCCCCGCCGTCGTAATCTCCGCCAGCAACGACTTCCGGCCACTCTCCGCTGCCTTCATTCCCAGAAACTTTCACTCCAAACCGGTTCCTTTGAATTTCCGTTATTCTTTATATCACCGCGCTGAATATGCTGTTGACGAATTCCCTTATGAAGAAGGGTCTAAAGGGAACGCCGACGAGGGACTCGAGATCGCGAAGCTCGGAATCTCTCAGGATATTGTCTCAGCTTTGGCCAAGAAAGGCATCACCAAGCTCTTCCCCATTCAGGTTTGCTTTGCTCCTAAGGGTTTATGCGATGATGCATAGCATGATTGCATGATACGTGGTTTATAATGATCAACGACGTGTAGTTTAGATGTTTAGTAGCTTTAAGTTTTTTTTTTTTTTTAGTTAATTGGGTTGTTGTATTGTAGAGGGCCGTGCTGGAACCTGCTATGCAAGGTCGTGATATGATTGGTCGAGCTAGGACTGGAACTGGGAAGACTCTTGCATTTGGGATACCCATCATGGATAAGATCATTCAGTTTAATGCGAAGCATGGGTTGGTTCTAATTTTAGTTATCGTGATACTTATGTTTCGTTATTACCTAAATTTTGCCGTTGTTTCTCTGTTAGAGTTGAAGGTGGACTTGGTAATTGATGTTGGTGTGGATAGAATCATGGAAATGCTATTTGTGTCTTTAACTATACATTTTATTTTTGTGATTGATGTGGCAGGCGGGGAAGGGATCCTTTGGCTTTAGTTCTGGCTCCAACTAGGGAGCTTGCTAAGCAGGTTGAGAAGGAATTCTATGAGTCGGCACCTAACTTGGATACTATTTGTGTTTATGGGGGTACGCCAATCTCTAAGCAGATGAGGCAGCTCGATTATGGGGTTGATATTGCTGTGGGAACACCTGGTCGGATTATTGACCTTCTCAACAGAGGTGCTCTAAATCTGAAGGAAGTTCAATTTGTTGTTCTTGATGAAGCTGATCAGATGCTTCAAGTGGGCTTCCAGGAGGAAGTGGAGAAGATCTTGGAAAGGTTGCCCCCCAAACGTCAGACTCTTATGTTCTCTGCAACAATGCCATCTTGGATAAAGCAGATTTCACGCAATTACCTGAATGATCCCCTGACCATTGATCTGGTAAGCTTGAAGTTCCTTTCTAGGCACTAGGAGAATGCCTGTAACCATTTGCAATTCTTAGATATCTTTTAATTTGATTTGATTGTTCTTCCTCTCGCAGGATATAATGTACAAAATAAACCTATTAGATTAACTTGTAGGGCGCATGAACTTCTTTGAGTAATAAATTTATCATGTTTTAATGTCTATACATTGGATGTGTTGTGTGCATGTCTGGGAGTACACGTTATTTTTTAACTGGAAACTTATTGGTGCTGTAGGTTGGAGATTCTGATCAGAAGTTAGCAGATGGAATTTCACTGTACTCCATTGCATCTGACTTATATGTTAAAGCGGGAATTCTTGCACAGCTAATAACAGTATGCCTTCTGAAACCATCATTTACCAATTTGATTGGTAGTTCTGATTAGTGATAGTTAATCTGTTTGAAAATCACCTTAACAGAGGTCAATCCTAGCTTGCCTTAGTTTCATTGTGTTAGGAGGGGGCTGCCTCAACGGCAACCTCAAGGGTGGTGCTTAGACCCCCCTCAACAAGAGATATGATATAAAATTAAAAAGAGCTTGTAAAGGTTGAGGAGTCCTTACTTTATAAGTAAGTTTTGGGGGGTTGAGTTAGGTCCCAAAGCTAAATTCTAAGCCTAAAATTACTCTATCGCAAATAGGTTTCTGGAGTTTTATTACATTTTTTCCTTAAGCTTTTACTAGAATATAAATATGTGTGTGTGTGTAACTAGAGGGTGAGCCATGGAGCAAGGGTAAGGTTGGTTCCTTTTGACCCGGAGGAAACTTGTTGCTGGATTTCTTTCTTTATATCTGTTTCCTAAAGATATATCCTTTTTTAGGAACATGCAAAAGGAGGAAAGTGTATTGTTTTCACTCAAACAAAACGTGATGCAGACCGATTATCGTATACCATGGCAAAAAGTGTTCAGTGTGAGGCTTTGCACGGAGACATATCACAAGCTCAGAGGGAAAGAACTCTTGCTGGCTTCAGAAATGGGCATTTTAACGTTTTGGTGGCAACTGATGTTGCCTCACGTGGGCTTGATATACCTAATGTTGATCTTGTGAGTTCTGTATTACTGGTTTTTTATTTCCATAGGAAAATTTTCTTGTGTTTGATCGAATTTGAAGACAAGCTATCATTTTCTTAATGATATATCCTTGATTATTAGTTTTGCTTTTTCTTGTCAGTGTATTTGATATTTTTGTTAATCGTGCAACACTCTAGGTGTATTCTGTCATCGCCTGTGCTGTTCATAGTTCTGTTCTGTAAATTTTGTACCTCACTTAGATTTTATTTCTCTGTTTGATTTGTTATTGTTCCGTGTTTGTAGTCTTTCTCAATGTACCTTTCTTTAATGTTTAATGTCATGTGCATATGTAAATACTGTGATATATTATGAACAATATTGTTATCGTGTCATGCAATTTTTAGATACGAAATTTTGACCTGCTTTCCTGATATAGGTAATACATTATGATCTTCCCAATTCTTCGGAGATATTTGTTCATAGATCTGGGCGGACAGGTCGTGCTGGTAAGAAAGGAACTGCTATTCTTGTGTATACAGAAGATCAATCAAGGGCTGTGAGGCTTATTGAGCGTGATGTGGGCTGTAGATTTACAGAGGTGATCTCCTTTTGCATGCATCTTATTGAATTTTGTCTATCTTTTGCACTTGTAGTTGTACCTTGTTAATTACTAATTTTCTGGTCATTGAGATTGAGGCTACACTATTAAGGCAGCATATATTCCTGCTGCCTAAAATCCCGTCCTGCCAATGCACAATGGGATCTGAACCTTGCAAGTCAGGTTGACCTGGAAATTGATAAATTCAATCTGAATGTTCCCTTAGTTGTTATTACCGTTTTCTTTTTCCAGTGCTCTCCCTAATATGCTAATTACATTTTGAAGTTTGGACTTTTTTAGTTATATAATTATTTATTGATTCCTTTCTATTCCTGTATTCATATTTTTCAGCTACCAAGGATTGCTGTGGATAGTGCATCCATGGACACGGTTGGCATGGGCAGTGGGCGGTTTGGTTCTTTTGGAAGTACAAGGGATCGTCGTTATGGTGATACAGGTTTTAGCCGTGGTCCTGGATCTGGCCGTTCTGGCGGCTACAATAACAGTGGATTTGGCCGCTCTAGCTTTGGGGATTCTGGTGAAAGGTTTGGTGGACAAAGTTATAATCGTTTTGGTGGGTCTGGTTTCAGTCAATCAGGAGGGGGGTTTTCTGGAAATTCATCTGGTGAAATGAGTAGATATGGTGGACCAAGCACTGGTAGGTTTGGCTCATCTGGTGGCTTTGGCTCAGGTCAATCAGAAAGTAGATCTGGTCGATCATCTGGTGGGTCTAGGTTTAGTCGTCCAGATGATTTTGGGGGATTTGGTGGTTCAGATCGTTCGGGTCAATCTAGTGGCTTTGGTGATTCTCGTGGTAGTAATCAGAACAATAGAAGACCTTTTTAACCTTACAAAATATAAAAAAAAGATTGCGCTACCCTTATTTCTTGGTGGTTTAGTTCTTGTAGAGTTTGCATCTGTCACTTTCTCTGAAACTTAAAGGCGGCTTCTTGGCTAGTCTTTGTATTACTAATTAGTAAGAATTTGGGAAGGTCATATATATAATCAGAAGTTCTACGAGCATAGGATTTTTCTTTTCTGGGACTTTTGGTTCAGTCTTAGATCTGTTATTTTTTTGAAACATCTATAAAGGAGAAGGGAAGGCTGTATTCCGAGGGTTCCACCTCCATCCATGGACATTGAATCTCACAATGATCCTGAAAATGTGTACACACGAATATGCGTGCATGAAAAGTTTTGAAGAGGGAGCTGTATGAAGTGGTGATTCAATTTATTTACTGTATTTATGTTGCTCAAAGTAGTAAATGGCAGGTAAAGTGCTTTAGATAATCATGGGGAGATATGGTGTTCTATTTTATACTGAAATTATTATGCTAGAATCATGTGTATTAGATAGATCCTGTCTTTCCTGGTTTTAATTTTCGGCCTGAAACAGAAGCAGGCTCCATTGATCCAAGAGGGTCTACAAAGTTGTAACATGTTTATAAAAATAAACAAAACAGTGACAGGAATAACTAAAATGTAGAAGTTTAGGATGGGAGAACTGTAGAAATTTAGAAGTTTGTTTTCTGAAAATTCGGAAGGAGAATTATATTAACCTTGTACGTGGAGAGAAAAGTTTGGTAAGAGGAAAGTGAATTGTGAAAATTTACAAGTTTTTGTTTGGTTAAATATTTCTCTATCTCTATTTAATAAAAAATTATACCTGATTTTTTTAATCATAATATTAAATCTTTAATATGAATACCGATAAAAATAAGTTAAGAGACACAAATAATGAATTTAAAACTTTTAAAGCTGTTAAATATATTTAATACCATTTAAGAAATTTCTGAATCAAGCTACTTTTTGTTGAAGAAAAAAAAAATACAGCATAAAACAGCAACTTTTTATAAGTTTGCTTTTTTAAATACAGTATCTTATTTTTATACTCCACTGTATAATACCCAGGATTCCACAACAGAAATTGATGTCACTAAGAATCATTGCGAGAACCACATTTTAATAGCAAGTTAAGGACTAGTATTTTTAAAATATGTTTTAATATTACCTTTTTTTCTAATATTTTTTGGAATTATTAAATTTGGTCCTTTAATTTTTTTTAATATAATTTTCATATTTGTTACGAGGTAACTTATCTATTTTCTTATTAAATTGGTATTGATAACGTAATAGTGCAAATCACACGTTTCATGAATACTTTTAACAAATATAAAGACTACTTAACCAAAAAAAAATTAAGAAAACATATTAGATAATTCTGAAAAATATTGTTTAAAAGTGATATTAAACTTCAAAAAATCTAAGTAATGCATACACATAAGATAGAAACTTGTTCCAAGAACATTTAACTAAACTAAATTTTGATCTATTTTACATAGTTTAACAGATTTTTGAATTGTTAAACCATCCGGGTCTGGCATACCTCAAAAAAAGACAATATTCAGACAAATACGTAATCATTGGCTGTTCCAAAATGCTCATCTTCATTCTGTAAACAATTCATGATAAAAAAGTATCAGCTTCAAGACAACGAAGACACTTCTCTACCATGTTTATGCCACTAAAAATTATATACACAAGCATAGTTACCACCTTTGCTAAGGTAATCATGACTCAAGGAACTAAGCCTACCATTTGCCATGAACCCTAACAATAATCACACCAGAGATATTGAATCATACATAAACTACATGGCATAACATAGGTATCCACACTTTCATCCTTGTCTAATATACACTTTTAATCATCAAGAATTCCATGTTGTCGCTTTTCTTTTTCTTTCTACATTTTCCTCTCATAATTCACTTCATCATTTTTCAGTTCTTTGTATTCTTTCATGATAAAATTCCATGCTAACCATGCCGCACCAACAGCAGGCTCCACCTGTTGTGCAATAAAACATACATGTTAAAAACATTGAATATGGATATTTAAAGAACATTGATTATTGATATCTGGGGACATAACTTGATTCCTAGTTAAAAAGTTTTCTAAGGATGTTCTACAGAAAGTGTTGTTATATTCCAAATAGTATCTCCTCTAGTTTCAAAATGTCAAATACTAACTTCGAAACAATTTACAAAAAGGGATTTTATCTTATGTGCAATTGTTTTCAAAAAAGATAAAAGATTATCTCCAAAATAAAATGATAAATATTTGGAAATACCTTAGGTCTAATGGGAATTACCCCAGGAAACTGTTTGGAAATACAATTGATTACTTCTTTTCCTATATCCCAGCTCCCCCTATGTGCTGTCAGAACACCACCAACCATCACCAGGGGAAAGGAACTCTTTCCATCTGCAAAAATTACAGACTACAACTCATTGCACAATATTCATTACAGAAGGAGAAAAGATCAATAATCCATGTAAATGATCCAAACATTCATGCCAAAGAACACTACTATATTTTACAAGAATATTCTGGAGGCCAACTCAACTAGTACAAATTTTAATCACACTGTCAATTCAAGATAGGAGAACATTCAAGATGTTTGTTTGGATGAACTTCTGCATAAAATCTTATAGGAGATAAAAACAAGGAAAAAATGAATTTAACATCTCCCAATGCTAAAATTAGCTTATGCACAAGTTAAAAACAAAAATATAGAGATACTAACTTTTACAAGTTAGCTTATGCATAAGCTAACTTTAGCTTAGCTTATGGAGAAGCTAATCTCATTTGTTTTTCCTTAAGAGGAGCTTAGGGAGAAGCTCATCCAAACTGACTTATGCACTAAAAATGACAATAATTTAAATACCCTAACCTTGACCACACAATCCAAGTCTGTCTACAACAGCTTTGACACTTGAAGCTAGCTCTTGGACAGATTCTAGTAAGATATTATTTGCAACCTCATCACCAGCCTCTGCACAGATCACTACAGCTGGAACAAGGGCTGCAATGCGGGCCCAGGAGGGATCTGCATAGGTCCATCTGAACATAACATGATCACATTAAATTGCACTGCGTTGACAAAATTACTTCCAACTTAAAATTTCTCATCTTTGAAATATATATATATATATATATATATATATATATATATATATATATATAAATATATATTATTTGTATTTTTTTTGTTTGTATGTGGGATATGAATTTTTTTTTTTTTTTTTTTTTTTTTTTGAGAAATATTTTCT
>Ga0099822_1011713_pt1 | contig 10645 bp, 2 predicted proteins | sample CowpeawhiteBW_FD_76839 | JGI IMG/M metagenome (GOLD analysis project Ga0099822, IMG submission 76839) | Root nodule microbial communities of legume samples collected from California USA - Cow pea white BW | ecosystem: Host-associated > Plants > Roots > Nodule | place: USA: California | collected... | reverse complement strand
CTTATTAATTATTATTATTATTATTCTATATATATATATTACTATCATTATTTCTAATAAAATAAAACATTTCTAAATAATGTGATATTAATAGATTGTATTATAAAATTTATGGATGTTACACCTTTTCCCCACCCAGCTTCTCTTTTGGATACTTAGTCTAGCACTAATACAAGTCTGGCAAGCTTGTTGGACCATAATTTAAACTAGTTTCTCAACTTAGTTTAAACTAGTTAAATTATCACAATTTAAATAAACAACTTGCAGCCAAATAATCTTAAACAGTAAGTGATACAACAAAAGATAAATTCATAATAATAGAAAGGGAATTAAATTACAAACAACCTTGCCTCTTTAATGTCTTAGCCACTCATGGTGAACATGGATCTTCTCTAATTACAACTATTCATTCCTCTTCTCTTCTATACAATTTATCTATGGAAATTTTAGGAAGAAAGAATACAAGAGAGACTTATTCTCTACAAATCTGCTTGCCTTCTATAGGAGGAGGGGTCGCTATTTTATAGCCGTGTGTGGGTGGTGCTCAACCAGTTTTCCCAAGTTTAGCCACACAATCTTCATGTCCTAGATTTCCTTTTTGTTTGTGCTTAGCCCAAGTTTAGACCAGTGTTGAGATACTTTTGTTATTGAGTTCATTGGTTTCTTTTCTTCTCTAGTCTACTTTCAAGTTGTGGCTTAATAACGTTCTTTTGGCTTAGCAGCAGGATTTTTGACTGTGTTCTGTATCTTTAACTATTATGGCTGAGTTGGGTTGGCGTGGCTTAGCCACTAGATACCTTTTACCTTTGCTTTTCTGTAAAAGAGTGACATGCACTAGTGCATAATCGTGTTTTTACATTGCCTTATAGGCCTCAGTTATTGTAGAACCGAAGCCTATAAGGACGCGGTAGCATTTTTGAAAATTTTCAAACTTTTTTGCCTCGGGTCCCAATCCAACCGAAGCCTATAAGGGCTTTTATACTTCGGTTATCACTTAACCGAGGCCTATAATGGGTCAAAGTTCCCCAAATTTTCAAAATTGCCACTGACAACAGAGGCTTTGGCCTCGGGTGGAATAGGACCAAGGCCTATTCCACTTTATGCCTTGGTTATTAATTGAACCGAGACCATATCTCTTATTTCGGGTTCCAAATTCGTGAACCTAGCACTATTCATCTTCGTCCCAAACTCGAATTTGTGGTTCTTCTTTGCGCGAACTCCACCACACTCCGTCGCACAATTATGCCATCGTCCACCACAACCACCACTGTGCTCCGACGAAAGTTGTCACTGTTCCGTGCGACTTTGTTGCGGCGTTGTGGCTATATGTCAACGATGTAGGAAGGTGGGTTCGTTCCAGCGGGTTGGTGTTCGTGGCAGAGAAGAATGAGGTCCTATGCAGTTCAGGGGTTGTTGTCGCAATGGTCTGCTGTGGTTGCTCCGAGGAAGGTTTGAAGGTGCTGCTGTGGAGGAGCTTTGGTTCGTTCCAGCGCCTCACTCGTGCTTTGGGTTTTCATGTTGGTTGCAGATGACTCGCATTCTTCTGTTTGTGGTGCAAAGGTGGTTCATGCACGATTTGAATCGCTCTTGCGTTGAAGATGGAGGTAGCGCAATGATCTTTCGCAATTAGGGTTTCGAATGGTGGTGAGGTTCACTACGATGGAGTTCGCGACGAGGCAATGGTGGTGAGGTTTGTTGCGGCGAACGGTGGTGAGGTTCGTTGTGGTGAATCTCTAAAAATTTAGAGACTTTATGGCCTCGATTTCCAGGATAACCGAAGCATAAACGTGGATCTATGGCTTCGGGTCACACCCGAGGCCCAATATGCTTCGGTTCGGGAACTGGTGTAGAACATAAAAAACAACTACTGCCAAAAGCCCTTACTGCACTGGTGATGTTAATAAGATTTCTCATTTATCTCCAAAAAGTTGGAGGCATGATGTTTGGGCAAAAGAAGGCCTGTTTTCTTGAGAAAAGTACTTCTCTACCTAAGATAAGTGTCTAATTTATTATGCAAAATGGATGTTATGCAGACACTTATCATGGTGTACTTGCTAGTCAAATATTTTGCTCATTGGGGTACCACAAATTTTTTTGGGCGACTAAAATTCACTTGGCATGGTGATGCTTTTAGCTTGGTGAGCAAAACATTGGCATGAATTGCAACATATACTTAGTTTATTAGGTGAGTTGTGGGAAAGAGTGTTTTTTTTTTAAACAATAGGCACGTTTTAAAATGTTTCAAAATGTTAAACTTTGTTTATTATTCACTATATTATTAAATTTTATCAATATAATATATTTGAATATTATTTTAGTGTAATGAAAAATTAATTGTAATTTATTAGCAACTAAATTGTAGTTTGCTTAAATGAATTATTGTTGTATGTTTACTAATAATGTTTATTGAGAAAGATGTATGATGTACGAATATGATTTTTTGAGAGTCATAAAAATTGTATGAATTTGTAGTGACGTATTTAGGATGATATGTGAACCATTGATTGATTTTTGTATTAAGTATTAACAAGAATATTGTAATAGAGACCCCCTTGTTTCACTCATGGCTTAAGTCACATCGACTGAGACATTAAGTATTGAGAAGTCGAGGAAAAAGTTCTTGCACACTGTGACATATGTAAATGTGCAGCTTGAGTTATAATGAATTTACCCTTATATACTACTTAGGTTCACTTGTAAATCTAAGTCTTATGTATTGGATCAAATGTTCGTATCTAACGACACATACTTAATATGAATCTTTCAGAATACATCAATTGATATTTCGCTTGTTGAATATCTTAATTGTATAAATTCATGTGTGATCTTCATAACTTTTGTATATTAGTATTTTTATGGAATTGAATTGTTTTAGTTTTCTAATCACAAGGTTTCCTTTGTATACATTTTTCTAAGTTGGAAACCTATTTCAATAACTAATTGATGAGTGCATATTCATGTCCTCATTTAACCTTTAATTTTGGATTCTTAATTGGTTTTTGTGCTTAAAAGATTGTTATAATTAGGATTTGGTATAATTAGGCTTATTGAGCTTGTGAAGCAAAATCATGATAAATACTTCTTTAGTAGCATTAATCTTCTTTGGATATTTTAAGGTGTGTTAAGGTAGTTGCAACTAAGTTGAGCTCGTGAAGGTGTGAAACTAAATTAATTAAAATTTCACGACACCTTAAAGATAAAGTCAAGAATAACAAATAATCAAAATCACAAAAAAAATTCAAGCATTGCTTGAAGAAGACAAAAAAATCATGAAAAAGTGAAGTTTGGCTAAGTCAAACCGAATTCAGCTAAGCCAAGAAGAGGGAACACACAACAAAAATTAAACCTTGTGATGTTCTCTATCTTTTTCCACAAAAAGGGCTTTGATAATTCAACAATTTTTAAGATAAATGATCATTTGTGGCCAATACATCGTTATATTTTATTTGATATTTGTAAATAATTATCTTATTTAATTATATAAGAAAATATCAATAGATAATAACTTTCAAATCTTTTGGAATCTTACAAGATCTTAAATATTATTAAATTTCCATAACAACCAAATTGTACTGTATATAATCGAGATCATCTCGGCCTATATGCCTGAGGATATCTTAAGTCTACTCGATGTCATCTTGATCTATAATGATTGAGATCATTTTTCTTCCCATCTAACCAAAATGATCCTAGCTTGTACTTAGAGAGAACCATCTCAATCAGACTTCAACATACACTTGATATCAGCTCGTTTATGGTGACTGACATCACCTTGGTCTCATCACATTACAATAGTTAAGAGGTTAAGAATTAAAATGTATTATCAAGATGATTAAGCAGATGTGGTCTAGGCCCAACCAACTAAGGGCCCATAAACATAATATAAATAACATTATTCACGAGGTAATTAATTATGTGTTCATTATTACAACATTTATGATCATTTGACGCACCCTATGACTTTAGCGTCAGAGTGTCTTTTGTAGACACACTCTTTCTCGGATCAAGACGATATTGAAGCTTGAGACTATTTTAGGTTGGAGATCGAAAGGAGCGGAGAAGAGCTTCTTATGGAGCCTTTATACATATTTTTAGTCTTGCAAGAACATAAATATGTCTTAAAGATATTTAATCTATTTAGAAGATAATTTGAGGATATTACATTATCAGAAAGAAGATTATAGCAACAAGAAAGACAGAAACAAAGTCCAATCAAATTTCTATATAAAGAGACTTAGGGAAACACATTAAGGGAGCTCAAGAACCCTTGAGCGACCTAATTTCAACCTTTCCACCATATTCCATGTCCTCCCCTCTATTTTCTTCTATTTTTATGTTATTTTTATATTCCATGGAGTGATAAGTCTCTAGGGTTGATTCTATTGTAATTTTTTAATGAATTTTGATGTTAGTATGAAATAATTTGTTTATTCTTTTGATAATTGTTATGATTTATGTTTATTTATGTCTCTCATCTCTGAATCAAGTAAAAGTAATGATTTTTACATTTTAAAAAGTTAGCACAATGTTAATTAATAAAAGTTTAGGATACCTTGAATTTCATATCAATTTAGACATTTATCATGTGTAAATGATTATTTTTATAGGAAAAACAACCCTATGTGACTTAAAATATTGGATGAAGTATAGAGAATTGGAGTCCTTTAAATTTTAATGATATTTTGTTGTTTTATAGTGAAAATGAGAGAAATATCAAGTGTACAAATAAGCCACTAGCGTAGAGCCATGAAAGTAGAAAAGACAAGACATCATATTTTGACTTTCTGACTAAGCACAACAAAAATGAGTTGAGGCAAACAAGGAAATCCTTTTTGCAAGCAAAGTTAGAACATCAAGGCATAAGATTGAGTAGCCAAGAAAACCATCCTGAGAAGGAAAGCTCAATGTTGAGCACCAGGACAAGGGGCTGATCTGAGAAGAAAACCAACCTATGAACAAACCCCTTATGGCTTAGCGCTAAAGATGAGGCAAAGTACCGCCTAAGAAACTCCAAAAATAAGGTTTTGCCTCTAGTTTTACCATCCAATTCTCATAACATTTAGGCATTTTCTCCTAATATTGTTTATTTGATGGATCAATTACTAGGCTAATTTCCTTTTAAAAGAAGATCCAATAGAATTAGACAAGTTAAAGAGTCAAGTTGTAAATCTTTTGGAAAAATAATTCATCAGACAAAATGTATCTCCATAGGATGTTATAGTTTTATTAGCTAAGAAGAATCATGGTTCATTTATTTTGTATACTGATTATAGGAAATTGAACAAGCTCAATATAAAAACTAGGTATATTTTTCTAAGGATAAATTATTAGATATATCAATTACACGATGTACTATTTTTTTTTATTAAAATTGAATTTCCCCAAGTTACCCTTAAATTCTTTTTAAAGTTGAAAATGTTTTGAAAACAACTTTTAAATCTAAACATAATCATCATGAGTTTATTGTTGTACATTTTGGAGTGACTAATGGTTTTATTATCTTTATGGACTATATGAAGAAAATTGTTCTTCATTTCCTAGACTAACTCTTAGTTGTATTCATATATGACATTGATTTACTCTAGCACTCATGAGAATCATGAGGAACATTTTGCGATAGCCTTGTGTAAATTGTATGTCAAATTATGTAAATACAAATTTTGCATTCCAAAAGTATAGTTTTATTACAAGTCATATCAGTTGATGAAATATTAGTGGATCCTTCAAAAGTTTAGGCAATTTCTCGATGCAAACTCCCAAAACAATTTTAGAAATAATAAGTTTTGTTGGTTTGGATGGCTAAAGAAAATTTTGACTAATGCATTCATGTTGGTAATCCCTAATAAAAATAGGTCTTTTGAATCCTTTTATAATGTTTCTTATTAAGGTATGCGATGCGTTTTAATAAAAGAAGAATGTTGTTGTTGATGATTTTGTCGGTTGAAAGTACATAAGAGAAATTATTTGACTTATGACTTAGAACTGACCATAATTATTTTTTTCTTTAAACGTGTAGAGATATTACTTGTATGGTTTTAGTTTGATGTGTTCAGAGATTAATAGAGTGGTGACATACTTTTTTAGATAGAAGGATTTTAATATGAGACATAGGTTATAAATAAAGTTCTTTAATGATTATGACTATTAGTTGATGTACCACCTCGAAAATATATGTGGTAGCAAAAGCTCTAACTAGAAAAAAAATAGTTCAAGTATCAAATTTAATGATAAATGAGCTTAAATTGACTGAAAAGGACCTAAATTTTGGGTGTGACAATATCCATTAACCTCATTAGTTGTAAAATGTTAATTATGATTGACTTGATATGATCACAGAAAAAAAAAATTAATGGATCCTTGTTTTACATGTACCACAAAATTGTTAGGTGTTAATCAATGTGAGGAATTCTATTTGGGATCTAATGATGTTCCTAGATTCCAAAATAGAGTTTTGTGTCACATGATTTTCTATTAAGAAAGATAAAGGGAGATGTAACAAGGTATGTGTTAGCTCGTTTGACTTGTAAAAAGTCAAAAGCTTAACATCAAAGACTTAAAGCCATGTTACAATATTGAATATACTTGTGTGGAAATGAGATTATTTTTAGTGGACTTTGTCACTCATTTGCCACATACAATGAAAAGGGATGATGATGTATAGGTCAAAGTATGTTTCGATGGACCCTACCCTATAGGTCAAATTATACTAGGAATAGAAAATTTTAGTTAGATCAAGTTATTATGATTTTCTTTTTCTTATTAGGTTTTCCAATTATGAAACTCTCTACATTTTCTTTATGTTCTTTAGGATGTTTAACAAACTATAGTGAAAATTTTCTTACTTAATTAGTTACCTTTAAATAAGAAAAACTACCTTGATATGCTCAATAAAAAAATAACTAAAAATTGTGTACTTAGAATAAAAGGTTATTGAGAATGATTTTGGTATTAAATTAAATATTGAACGAATGTTTTAAAATGTTAAAGAATTAATTGAAACAAAAGTTTTATGTTTTAAGAAATTCAAAATGTTATTTGGTTTTGAATGACCATATGAAGTAAATCTAGTTATATCATAGGATTATGTACTAAAAAGTTATATGACAAAGTTAGTACGTATATTGTGTTCAATTGTGGTGTTTAGGTGTTTTTTTAGACATCATTTGAGTTTTAGCTCAAGTGACACTTAATGGTGACAACCATTATTAAGATTAGAAGTGTCAATTTGACCATGGATCAACTCTAACTTGCTCATTTTTAAGCTCCTTTGAGCGGGCCCAAATGAGGAGGCTAAAACATAGTCTTAGCCCCTAAAGTCCCCTCTTAAGTGGGTTAAGGTCAGGGTTAAGGTGGGTTTGACCCAATAAAATACTTTAACTAGGTCAAGATCAGACCCACAACCAAGACAAGCTATACCGGACCCACGACCAAGATGAGCCGACCTAGGCCGATGGTCAAGACAAGCTAGAACGGGTTGACGAATGAGACGGGTCAGACCGATAGTCAATACAGGCTAGACCAATAGCCAATATGGGTGGACTCGTGCCCACAGTCAAGATGGGTTGACCCGGGCTAACGACCAAGACGGTATGGCCTGTGCCCAAGGCCAAGACGGCCCGACCCGAGCCTATGAACAAGACGGGTTGGGCCAAGCCCACTGTCAAGATAGCCCAACCCAAAGGCTGAGACAAGCCAGCATGGGTTTAAAGTCGTCAAAGGCCGAGACAATCGATTGTCGAGATGGATGAGCCAAGGTCGATTATCAAGACAGGTCAACCTAAACAGAAAGTTTAATAATATATTTTGAAAAATAGTATATTTTTCATGTTTAAAAAGGAAGTCATGGACCGACTCTAACCTATGGGGCTTTTCTAAGTTTTTTTATCTTGTGGACAAATTTAACTCTAATTCACGTGAGTTAGAGTCAAGTCATGTAGACTCTACCAAATTGACAACTCTAACTAAGATAGATTATTACGGTCCAATCATCTTTAGTCAATTAAGCAATAATATTTTACCATCACGACTTAAAATTTAAAGAAAAAGATGTTGAAACAATTTTCATTCGTATAAAATTTTCGTCAATTAAACGATAAAAAGTTAGTAACGTGATGTGAGTCTTTAAAACTAGTAACTTAATGAAAAAGTCATATTATTGATACAATGATATGCATCACTTCAAAAAAAAAAAGAGTTAAAATATTATTTCTTGACAAAGAATTAGTCTCTCAAGCATGAACATTAAAAAAGAAAAAAAAATTGAATTAACTCTCTTTCCTTAAATATGTCAAAAAATATAATGACTGTGAGTAACATAAATTTACTCAAAGTGTAATACATATCATTCAAATGGTGAACTCACAACTTAAATGATAGACAATTAGTACATAGAATTCAAATAGTGAATTTACAACGACTTTTTCCTATAGTGAATTAACTAATTTGAATTTTATTATTAAATTAAACATTTCTCTTCATTATCATAAACTAATTAACCGAGACTTCTACAAGTATGAGGAAAATTGGTGCCGTCTCATTTACTTTACTTGCACAATTTTTTAATCCAACATTTTAATTTCGTTTAAATAATATTTGACCGAAAGCAAAATAATGTTGAATACACCGACAATTTTAGACGAGAAAAAATTATGGTAAATAAAAAAAATTCGATATCTTCAATAAGATATTTTTTTGTTATCTTTGTGAATTGTGTAGTTAAAGAAAACTAGAAATCTCCAGAGGAAAAAAACATAGGCTGAATTAGCTGGAAGGACCTCAAGCTTCCGAAAATATAAAAGCATATGTGACTAAGGATATAATATTTTTAAATGACTAAAGAGTGCTTTACTTTCAGAAAGTGATAAACATTGCTTAGGTTAATTTAAGAAATTATGAAAATTAGATATTTTTTCTAAAATTAAATAAGTCTATAAATAATGTAGGGCCCATTTCTATTTTCAAAAACCTTTTCAACTTCCTTTAATTTAAGGGCACGTGATATTTTTGGTGCAAACCAATCATTAAAAACAAAAGAAAATTTTCATTTATTCTAAAAATTATAACAAGTCAGTAGTTTAACATTAAATTCAAATTTAAAAAAAAAAATCAGAAAAAGACGTATTTTTTTTTTCAGAACTAACTTGATACCAAGTTGAAATCATCTCTAAGGACAAAATCGTTATACTTTTTTATCCATATAGTAAATCACAATTTTTTTTTCGTTATAAAGTATGTTTAGATAAACTTTTATAAAGAGTAGTTTAGAGATAACCTAGTTAATTTTAAGTATATCACTCTTTCTTTTAAATTTTTTTATTAAAATGCTTATCCCATATATACATATTCAATTAACATTCAATATTTAAAAAAAATGTCCACATATTTATTGATTAAAAAAATTATATATATCTGTTATCTTAAATAAACTTTAATTCTTTTGTATATATTATACATAATCCATTGATGGTAAATCTCTTCGGCAAGGACTTAACATATTGATATACTAAAATAATAATATATTCATAAATACAGTATTATGTTTCGATACACTTAATAAATTTTAAATCTTTTAAAGTCGAGATTAATTATAGTTTATATTTTTTTTCATGTTTGATATAATTTTTAAAGATAAAATCATGATGAATCATCACGTTACAAAATAGATAATATTTTGAGAACTTGGATCCAAAATGAAACATATTAATTTAGAAATGCAAAAAAAAAAAAGAATTTGTAAATAATTGGAGTATTTATAATAATATATAAAGATGATTCTCTCTTTTCTGTCTACATTTTAAAATACCCATTTTAACTTTTAAAATATAATTATTTATTAAATTTTTGAAAATTGACCGTTACTTTTACAAATTCTTTTATAAAATTGTATATTTCTGTCTTCTCTTTTGTTCTATTTATCAAAAATTATTTTATCATCTTTTCTTATATATTTTACTTTATTTTTAATAAATATAATTTTATTTTATATAATCATCACCTACTAATATAATATCACATATATTTAAAAAATGAATACACAATACAACTCGCGCCTATATATACTCTAGTAATAATAATAAAAAAAATAGAATAAGTTTAGTAGAGCTGTCTATCCTTCCTGGCTTCCATTAGATCCGTAAAGTGTGAAGAAAAGGAAAGCAAACGACGACACATTTTGGTGTTCTGACGTCCAATGCTGCCCAACCAACACCCTCCTCCGTCTTTTACGGGTAGAGATAGACATATACTATTCATTTCTTCTTTCATTTTTCCTAATTAAAACTATTTCCTTTTTTATTTTTTCAATTTTAAAACTATTATATCAGTTTCTTTAAAAAAGCATTTTTAGTTATCTTTTAATCACGAAATGATTTTAGTCTTAATTGATCTCAAAAGGACAAGGAAACATGAGAAATTTGTATGTTATAAATGAGTGAAAAAAAAATGGTGAAAAGAACCAAGCGACATGTGAGAAAAATAAAAATAAAAAGGCAACAAATTTATATAAAGATACAACATAATTTATTATGTTGGACACATGATCACATGATCAACTACGTTATTGCAAAAGAATATATATATATATATATATATATATATATATATATATATATATATATATATATATATATATATATATAAATTTTTT
>Ga0099822_1011710_pt1 | contig 10646 bp, 9 predicted proteins | sample CowpeawhiteBW_FD_76839 | JGI IMG/M metagenome (GOLD analysis project Ga0099822, IMG submission 76839) | Root nodule microbial communities of legume samples collected from California USA - Cow pea white BW | ecosystem: Host-associated > Plants > Roots > Nodule | place: USA: California | collected... | reverse complement strand
TTTGCTTCATTTCTATGTTTACACATTCCATTTTCAACTTTATCTAGCATAAAATGATTCAATGCTTTTCTGGCTTTTAATTTTGCTTCATATCTAACCGGGTAGTTGACGCCTTTGGAGAGAAATTTGGTTTAGCAGTTGAAAATAAATGGAAGTGGTTTATGCAATTTATGCAAATTGGAAGTGGTTTAAGTTTGAAAAATAATGATGAAACAAGTTGACACAAAAGCATGATATTAGTCACTAACAAATTCAATTGAGAGAACTTGGTATGGATGGGTACATGCCTGTCTCGAAGGTTTGCATTTTGATGTACTTATTGTTCTCATTATGAGTGCCATAAAAATTACAAGCCATTATAAGATAAAAGGAACAAAGCATAATTAGCATTTATTCTTATTAAATTCAAAATAAATAATATAAATGTTAGTCATATTAATTTAATAATATAAACAAATGAGATGTCTAGCGATGCTCCCCAAATAACTTATTTAAAAAAATAACATACTAAATTATTTTAAAAAAATAAAATAATAAATTGTTTCAAAAAAAAATTATAATAAATTATTTTTAAAAAATAATACTACTGCTTATGTATTTAAATATTTAATTCAAAGTGAGGGCCAAACCCACGCTACTAAAAATACTTTTTAAAAAATAAAAGAGTCACATATTGAGTGGGTTAAGTTGTCTCTTTTTAGCTTCCCCTTTGACAGCCCACTCAAAAAATAGATAGCTTCATGGTGTATTGGATGGGTTGGAAGCGGATGCACAACATACACATTAGCTTCCATTTTTTCGTTTTGGATGGGTTTTATTGGGACTCTAATGAAGTAATTTCTTATAGTGAAACTTTTTATGTTAGTTATCACTAGAATCAACATAGGAAATTGACACAGTGACAGTTTTGTAATATAATAGAAGATTTTCTTTGTTGGTTCTAGTTATAACTAACAAAAAAAAATGGAGTGTTGACAATTTTGTAATAAAGTAAAAGAGTTTATATGCCGGTTACACCTAGAACCGACATACAAAATTTGTGCGACGATAATTTTGTTATAAAATACAACTTCCTGATATTATTTTTAATTTTAAAAATAGATACTATATTGGTTGGACCGTATATTTAGCCATTAAGTAGTGGAATAATTATTAGCTTAAGTGGGATGTAATTACAATTAATGGATCTTTTGTAATTCTGATTGTTAAATCTTTTATATAAGCTAAACCATTTTCGTCAATAAGCCAAGTTAATATTAGAGTTTATATATTTTATCTTAGTGAAAATGATTCTCCTAAGTTCTTGAGTGATTCATAAACCCATTGGTTGCATCAAAGGACTTTCCCATCCTCTGTATGGTTCCTTGCTTTGAAAGAGTGATTCTTTCCTTCCACCTTTCATATTCACCTATTGTTGTTTATTCTTCACCCAAATTTAGAAAACCCAATTCTGCCCAAATTTATTTTGTGGTCATAACTCTCGTGCTACTTGCCCAAAATTAGTGATTTTTAAGCAGAAACTAAAGTTCAAAACATTAACTTTCATGTCACTTTAGAATCACCTCAAATAGATTTCTAATAGAGTTCTAATATACTAATTGTCAAATTACGCGGTGGATTGAATTAATTGGATGAAAGTTAGCACATATGAATATTAGGGTTTGAATGTTTGGGGATTTTTGGTTTTGGATCAAAATTCCATAGACAAAGGCCATAGAACTAGGTGTGTTGGAAGCCTAAGGTATAAATAGTAAACATATGCATATGATTGAAGTGTATGGAGTGGAAAATAAGGAGACTAGTATGGAATGGGGAAATTAGGGTTCTCGTAGGTGTAGGGTAGAATTATGGGTTTTCCCAAAACTGGATGCACCGCTTGGCGGCAGGCTATGTCCACTAGGCTCCAGCGTAGTGGAAGTGGTTCTCTTTATGTTAAGCAGTGCGGGTTTTGGAATTATAGTCGGTCACTTGTGATCATGAAAAAGGGACTAGTGATACATTGGATGGGATGTTAAAGGGTGAATAAGGCATGAAGTAAGGTCATGGAATAATCTTAAAGCTTATTTGATTTTGTAAGAATTTTAATACAAAGATAGCATGGAAGAGGTTTAATTAATTTAGGGTCATGGAGAAGTTGGTTGCAAAATATACATTATACTTGTGGTTTACTATTGTGTGGCCTAAATTGAGAGAATGGTGATATTATGCTAGAGTGTAGTTGGGATGTGGCATGGGATGAGATGGAAGTTCAGAAAATGTTTGGAATGGGGTGGAATATGAGAATGACTAAGTGTCTGTGGAATATTACGATTTAAAGTATTGTTGGCAGTATCCAGTGATGCTTGTTGTATTCAAGATGAGCACTAGTATCGATTTGAGGGTGTTAGAAACTGTGCAAGAATGGCAGTAAGTTTCGCTGTACTGGTGTAGCGCGTGGTGGTGAGGTTTGAAACGCCAGGCGATAGCTACAAAATTAGAGAGGGTCTGGAGCGCTTGGCGCCTAGCGGAAAGGGTGATTCCACCAGGCGATACCTGTGTGGACATTGGCCAGTATGACGTGTGATGCCTAGCGGTGAGGGTGATCTCGCTAAGTGAGACCTGCAATTCCAGAGACCTCCGAAGTGTGTGGTGCTTGGCGGCTTTGGCTTCGGCCAGGCGATCTACAATTGGTTTCACCTGGCGGCGCTTAGGCAGCACCAGGTGACAACGCAGCGACAATGGGTTATTTCTTTGGATGTGCATGATCTACAAGGCTTTGGGTAATACCTTAAGGGTGAGGCTTGTTGGAGCATTCCTTTAGTTGTTGCTTGGAATGACATTCCTTGAGTTGTGGTTCGGAATGGAGGGTAAACACGTGACATCCTTGAGTTTTGGCTCGAAATGATGGGTGGTACTGGTGTGAGTGTGCGAGTTGTGGCTCATACGGAGGGTCTCTACTCGATTGAGCAATCACAGGTTGTGGCCAGTGATTTGCTAATCTTGTGTCGAGAGTACGAATTGTGTTTCGTTTTGGGAACTCCACCTGGCATTATGGAGTGTGGTCCGTTGTAAGATTTTCCCACATGTGTTTCTACAAGTTATGGCTTATAGATGGTGGAACCACGAGTTGTGGCTTGTGATAGCAAAGGACATCTTAAGGTTATCATCTAAAGATGTAGAATGTGGATAAATTTGGTGGTGGCCATGTTTTATGGAATCAGAGGAGAGAGTTTCTTTGATGAGTATGTGTATATATTTGAATTGTGTTGTCATTTACATTGGAACTATTAGCTCACCCTATATGTTTGTGATTGGTGATGATAATGTAATTCGTTACACGGGAGTAAATAATGTTGCAGGTGGAGCTGGTGATGCCTAGAGACGAAGTGGGGCTAGAATTGGAATTGTTTTATGGACTTTTATGTTTTTGTAAACATTGGTTTTAAAAGATATAAATTTGTAATGGTTATTTTAGAACTTGCAATTTTTTAATTGTCGCACGTAAATAAATGATTTTAATTTTTCCATGGTTTGGGAAAGAGTTATAATAAATGCAGACTTATTTTAATTTGACTCTTTTTATTTAAAAATTAGTAATATCCGACCGAGGTGTTCTATAGAGCACTCCTTCTAGGTTTGCTCTAGCCACCTTTCCTTAAGAGTTTACCCAACCTCTCTTGCAAGCATCGAAACACCACCACAACCCCTTCCCCCTGCTTGAGGTATATCTCTTGGAGGAGGAACCATCATCTCATCACATCAAAACCACCATATGTGCACCATATTTCTACCATCATCATGCTTCCAAAAACGACCATCCATTTGGGACTCTCCTCTTAGCTTAAGTCATATAGCTTGAAGGAGTTTATCCCATTAAGCAATCGCTTTAGGTTACCATGTCGTATTAATACTCTTCAATATTTTTTATGTTGAGCTCCTTTTTGTCAAAGGTCTTTCCAAGAGCTATCAAATGATTCACAATGTGAGTAAATCTCTTATTGACATCATATATGCTTTCAGTAGTGTTCATTCTGAACATCTTATATTCTTGGATGAGGGTGTTCTTCTTTGCTCTTTTCACCTCATCAGTACATTTATGAGTTACCTCTAAAACATCCCATATTTCTTTGGGAAAGGGCACACATAAATACCTTATAAAATTCATCAAGTATTAGTACAAATAAAATTATATTTTAGGATCTAACATCATAGTGTGCTCTCTTATTTTCATTTGGAGTCTGTAGATAAAACTCCTAAGGCACACTTTTACCACCTGAAACCTTAGCGAGTTTTCACTAACATTTTTACCACATTTTTACCATTTGTCACCTGATTCAAGAAAATTTTTATCCAAATTATGAAGTTGGTGTTGAACCCAAAAAAGTATAGCTCAAGACAGAAAGATGAACTGAGAAAGTAAACTTTAAGCTTGCGGTTGAGCAGCGAAATTTGCGCTTAAGCAACATTTTAAGAAAACTTCATTGTAAAGAAAAATGAAGCTCCAGATTTGAAGCTGAGCATCAAAGGGAAACAACCATGGCAGGAAAACCTCCATTGTTGACCTACAAAAGGTGGATGGTCAAGCTTGGGAAGAAACCCACGTAGGGAGGAAACTTCCATGGCTAAACTTTAATCTTGGGCTAGAGCAACACTTGAAATTCTATAAATACAGGGTATGAACCTCGATTTATTCATGTTGATTTTGTATACTGGTTTATATACCATTCTAGAGAGAGAAACACTTAGTTAGTTCAGGACCTTAATATATATAGTAGTATGTAACTATAGAACGAAGGAAGCTACTCCAAGCTCATCTGGTATTCATCATCATGAGCAGTTAATTCCTCTATAGTTGGGATTGAAAATAACTTCTAAACTTTCTTTGTATTGCACTTGATTATAAATATTGTGTTCTTGTTTTACGTGTTGGTTACTAGATTTGTATTTCACTCCCTAGTGATTTGGCAAATCATCATACTTATTAGCACTAGATGTAGAGACATCTGGTCTAGTGTTTAGATCCAATCAAGTCTCCTAATCCTTGGCATATACTGGACATGGATATGCAAGGGTTGCTCCACCTGGATTGGGAAATCCTGCGTGTAACACCCTTAGGTTTTGTCTCACAAGCATGTGGTTAGATGTACAACTAAGCATACTTCCAGGAATATTAAGATAAAGAACACAATATATAGATAATTAAAAGGCAGTACAATTAAAGTTAAGAAGCCAAGTTCAATCCCAACGTCCTAATCAACAATACCTCTCTCTTATATTTATTTAGTTTCTCTTTAACAAAACCAAAACCAATAATAGTGTCACTATTCCATTGCCAAACTCGAGTCAAATTATAAACTATTGATCTAATTTACTAAATCCCTGTGGATACAACCTTGTTGCATTACAACTGACCAATATACTTATTGGAAAAGTTTTTGACGTCGTTGTCAGGATGTGTGCTAAGCTAGATTAGTAGTTTGTAATTACCTTGAAGTTTGTTGTAATTAGGTGCAATATTTTTTATTTGATTCTGTTTATAAATTCAATCTGCTTTGCGCACATGATATGGTGTTTTTGTGCATGTTGAGAGAAGAGGAAGGAACCTTGTTGTTTGATCTAGAAACAGAAGAAAACTACTAGAAGAAACAACAACATAAACAGGAAAAAGTCACTACAGACACGATCATCTGATCACTTTTTATGAATTGTGTGGCACCATGGGAATATTAGGAGAGGATGAGGAGGCAACATATTTAAGATTGTTTCCATTTTCCTTAACTAGAAAAGCCAAAATATGGCTATAGTCTCAACTAAACCAAAGCTTAATGAATTGGGAAGATGTGGAGAGAAAAGTTTTGTCTAGAATTTTTCCACCATTAAGATATATTGGTGTCAAGTCAACAATTACAAATTTTTCTCGAGGAATAGATGAGCCCTTATATGAAGCATGGGAGAGATATAAATCTCTTCTTAGAATGTCTAAATCATGGTTTGATGATTTGGCTAAACTTAACATGTTTTGTAGTGGACCAAGGCCACAAACCAAACTACTTTTGGATGCTTCTACAGGAGGAACGATGATGACTAAAGATGAGGTTGAAGCAACTGTAATTATTAAGTCTTTATCAACTAGTGACCACTAAGTGCAACATGATAAAAGCCAACCACATAAAAGAGGAATTCTAGAACTAAATACACAAAATGCAATCTTAACGTAAAACAAGCTGATTTCACATCAGATGGAAGAGCTCAAAAAGAAAATGACTAAGATGCAGGTTGGTGTAGCAACAATTAGCATGTCTCAGCCAATTTTGAGGAGTGATTTTTGTGCTGGTGATCACCCTAGTGGCCAATGTTCAACAACTGAATTTATCCAAGAAGAGCAGGAAAATTTCATTGTGGCTCAAGAAAAGAAGAAAATTTCAACTTCCACCAGAATTTAAATTGGAGGAACATCAATACCACAATTCTAGATGGAGGCAATAGGCTGGAAATTAACAAAGTCATAATCAGCAAGCACCTTATCAAACCCAACAACCATTCCAACATGAGAAGTTGAACAAATTGGAGTATGCTCTGGCTCAATTCATTCAAGTTTCAACAACAACTCAAAAGAACACAGACCTCCATTAGAAATCTAGAAGTGTAGGTTGGCCAAATTGCAAAGCATCTTGCTGATCAACAAGAAAGCTAATTTTCAGCCAACACTTAAGTCAATCCTAAGGAGCATTGCAAATCTATCATAGCTAGGCAAGGTACTGTGATAGGAAAAGGAATTGGAGACAACTTGGGTGAAGAAAATGAAAATGAAAGAAGGGAAAAAATAAGTTTAAATGAAAATGAAGAGAAAATAAAGTTGAGCGAAAAAGAAAGAGAGTTGAATGGAAAAAGAGTGTTGAGCGATAAAACAGAGTTGAGTGATGAAGTTGAGAAAAAAAGATGAAGTAGATGTAAGTACTAGATTAGATGTAAATAGTAGTGAAGAAAAAGAAAAAGAGAAAGAAAAAAAAGAAGGGGAGAGAAAAGGAAGAACATAGAAAGATGTTGAATATGAAAGCCCCTTTGTGACAAGTTTGCCTTACCCTCATGGACCAACGAGAATGGATAAGGAAAGGCAATACAAGATGTTCCTAGACATGATCAAAAGATTGCATATCAATGTACCTTTCACAAAGACTATGGAGCAAATGCCTAGATATGGCAAATTCATTAAGGATATATACACAAAGAAAAGGAGAATTTGAGATGAGGAGACTATGGTATTATAAGCTCACTATAGTGCCATTATTCAAAAGTCCATACCTCTAAATTCTAAGGATCTAAGAAGTTTTACATTGCTAGTAACTATTGGTATCTTAACAGTAGGCAAAGCATTGCTAGACCTTGGAGGAAGCATCAATTTAATGCCTTTCTCTATGTTAAAGAGAATTCGAGATGTAGAAGTGCAACCAACTCAAACGACACTTCAATTGACTGACATATCCATCAAATATATGGAATTGTAGAAGACTTGTTGGTCATAGTAGATAGGTTCTACTTCCTAGTAGATTTAATGATTATGGATGTGGAGGAGGATTCAAAAGTACCTCTCATCCTAGGAAGGCCCTTCATAAAAATAGTTAAAGTCATTAGTTGACAATGACAAATATAAAGTTAGAGTTCAGGATGAGGAGGTCATATTCAATGTGTTTGAAGCCATAAAGCATCCTTTTGATAAAAAGGATTCCTTTAGAATGGATACAGTTGATAAGGTGTGCCTAGAATTCAAAGAGAAAGTTGTAGTAGCAGACCCTCTTAATAAAGTTTGGACAAATCAATTAGAAGAGTGGACTACTAAGCAGGAGGAGGAAGTTCAAAAGTTCATAGAAGATTTGAATTAAACAAAAGAAGTTTCTTCTTTTGTGGCCCCAATATTAGAGCTTAAGCCCAAAAATGAAGAACAAGTGCAGCAACAAAAATTGGAGCTGAAGCAGCTTCCAGACCAACTTAAATATGTTTTCCTTGAAAAAGATATTGGCCAATCAGTGATTCTGAGCAATTCATTCACAAGTGAAGAAAAAACCAAGTTAGTGGAGGTGTTGAAGGCTAACAAAGGTGCAATAGGCTGGACCTTGTTTGACTTTTAAGGTATTAGTCCATCCAATTGTATGCATAAAATCTTGATGGAGGATGAGTACAAACCTGTGACTCAACCTCAAAGACGTCTCAGCCCCACTATGAAGGAAGTGGTAAGAAAGGAAGTGACAAAGTTACTTGAAGCTAGAATGATATATCTAATATCAGATTGTGCTTGGGTAAGCCTTGTGCAAGTTATTCATAAAATGAGAACAATGAACTCATTACCATAAGGGCAGTGATAGGGTGGAGGATTTCCATTGACTATAGAAAATTAAACCTAGCCACTAGAAAAGATCACTTCCCACTTCCATTTATAGATCAAATATTGGAGAGACTTGTTGGACAAGCATACTATTGCTTCATAGATGGATGCTTAGGCTATAACCAAATCATAGTGGATCCATTGGACCTGGAAAAAATAGCATTTACTTGTCCATTTGGAATCTTTGCATACAGAAAATGCCATTTGGCCTATGCAATGCCACAATAACTTTCCTAAGGTGTATGCTCTCCATCTTCTCAAATTTAATTGGTAAAAGCATTGAGGTATTCATGGATGATTTCTCTGTTTTTTTTCATCCTTTGATGATTGCCTTGAAAACCTCAATGTGGTATTAAGAAGATGCATGGAGACCAATTTAGTCCTAAATTAGGAAAAAATCCATTTTATGGTAAATGAAGGAATTGTCCTTGGTCACAATTTTTTTGAAAAAGCAAAGAGATTGATCCAACCAAGGTGGAGTAGATAGCAAAACTTCCACCACTTAGAAATTCTTTAATTTTACATAATTATAGAATGTGGTGATGAGAAAATATAAAAAGTGGATTTTAATACATTTTGTGATGCTTTACAGGTAAAATGAAGGAAATTATCAAGTTGGTGTTAAGCCCTAAAAGTTGCAACTCAAGCTAGAAAGATGAACTGAGAATGTAAAGTTCAAGCATGCGGCTGAGCAACCAAATTTCACACTGAAGCCACATTTTAAGAAAACTGCATTATAAAGAAACATGAAGCTCCAAATTTCAAGCTGAGCATCAACGGGAAACCTCCATGGCAGGGAAACCTCCATTGTTGACCTACAAAAGATGGATGCCCAAGCTTGCGACGAAACCCACTTAGGGAGGAAACCTTTATAGCTAAACTTTAATCTTGGGAGCTTGTGCAGCACTTGAAATTTTGTAAATATAGGGCATGACCTTGGGTTTATTCATGTTGATTTTGTAGACTGTTTATATACCATTCTAGAGAGAGAAACATTTAATTAGTTCATGACCTTAATATATAGTAGTATATAGCTATGGAAGGAAGCTACTCCAAGTTCATCTTGTATTAATCATCATGAGCAACTAATTCCTCTATAGACTGGATTGAATGTAACTTCTAAACTCTCTCTATATTGCACTGCATCTAATTCCCTTAGGTTCTCTCTCACAGACATGTGGTTAGATGTACAAGTAAGCGTACTTCTAGGAACACTAAGATAAAGAACACAATATATAGATAATTAAAGGGCGATACAGTTAAAGTTAAGAAGTCAAGTTCAATCCCAACGTCGTAATCAACATCACCTCTCTCATATATTTGTTTAGTTATCTTTAACAAAACCAAAACCAAAAATAGTGTCACTTTTCCCTTGCCAAACTCGAGGCAAATTATAGACTATTGATCTTGTTACTAAATCCCTATGGATACGACCTTGTTGCATTACAATTGACCCAATATGTTTTTGGAAACGTTAACCCTTAATTGGGTGGCAATCAATGGATATACTCATATAATGTGTATTGGTAGACTCATTTGATTATGATATCAAAGGAGTCGTAATTATGTATTCTTAGACTTGTCTAATAAGGAAATGGTCATACTCGTCTAATGTGTATTAATAAACTTGTCCAATCTATTATTCATATACTCATGTAATATATATTGTTAAACTCTTTTAATTGGTGTACGAACAAACTTTCTATTTATACCTATATATATATATATATATATTGCAAGACTCATCTAACAACTGTATGCAAATACTCGTTTAATATCTATGGCTATACTTTTCTAATAACTGTATAGACAAAGTCGTTTAATATGTATTCTAAAACTTTTCTAACCAATGTATGAAATGAATCATCTAGTCACTGTATGGATAGAGTTGCCTAATGTGCATTGCAAGACTCGCCTAATAAGTGAATGAAAAAACTTGTCTAAATTATATTAATGGACTCATTTAAAATCTATATGGATAAATTCATCTAATATTTATTGCTAAACTTGACTAATTAGTGTGTGGACATACTCGACTAATTTGTATTCTTAGACTTGTATAATAAGTATATGAAGAAACTTGTCTAAGTTGTATTCCTAGACTCGTCTAATTAGTATATGGACAAGGTCGTCTATATGTATAACTAGACTCGTCTAATCATATTATGAACATACTCATATAATGTGTATTTGATAAATGTCTAGTATTAGTTAAATTGCACATCATATAGACACTTATCGTGCATTAAATCAATGTAAAAATCATTAGAATTTCTCTAATTAAATA
>Ga0099822_1011703_pt1 | contig 10652 bp, 5 predicted proteins | sample CowpeawhiteBW_FD_76839 | JGI IMG/M metagenome (GOLD analysis project Ga0099822, IMG submission 76839) | Root nodule microbial communities of legume samples collected from California USA - Cow pea white BW | ecosystem: Host-associated > Plants > Roots > Nodule | place: USA: California | collected... | reverse complement strand
GTCTTGTGTTGTATGTTTCCTTTTGCGATGATCACCTATTCGGTGGGAGCAGATGTGGTTGCAGTGTCAAAGGCACTTCTGGAGGATGAAGAGCCATCGTGTTAGTGGTGAAGAGGAGGTTTCCAGTGGGAGCTTTAGCAGTGGTCAGTAGTACAGAGTTTATTAGTTTAGTTTAAGTGTATGAGTGATATATTTTTATAGTCATACCTTTTGTAAAACTGTATTAATATATTGGGTACACTGGATTATCTGTTTTGGAGCTATGATGAAACTCCCTATTTTTATTAGTTTTAAGCTGCTGAAATTGGGATGTTACAAATATTCATGTGTGGACATTACTTTTGCACGAGACCAAAGTTCTCAATATTCCTATATTTTATTTTAACAACTATATGTACATATGCATTTCATTTCAAATTTCAATATAATATATAACTCAATGTACATATATGCACGAAACAAAAGTTCACAAGACACATGATTACTATACCTTGTCGTCAAAACCACACCTTTCAGATTTATTCTCAAATGTAATCATTTCAACATTTCAATATAAATTAAGTATAACTATAAGCTATGTATTGTGTAACTATGGATTATACCAATATATAATGAACATAATCAATGATCTTGAATAATTAGATAATGAAGCAGATTGTTATAATTAGCTAAAATCTAAATAATATATTTACAAATCTACAAAAATTATTTCAATAATAACAATATTTTAATTTAATTTTTAACTAATATAATGTGTAGTATTTAAACAAAATATCTATAACAATAATAACACAAAAAAAAAAACTCGTGCATACGCAGAGGTCTCATACTAGTATTATAATATAAGACATATTTCAAAAAATAAATAAATGAGTTTTTATAAAATATTTTGTAATTTCAACATAATATATTCTTCATAAATATTAAGGGAACCTGTTTTAGGTAAAAAATTGTTGAATATAAATTTAATATATTGATAATTTCAAAAAATGAATAAAAGACTATGTAATTTAGAATTATTCTATATTAAGAACAAGGTCTATGGTTCGAGTTTGAGTTCGTAGATTTCAAAGAGTAAAGATATCGGAATAAGTGTTATTTTGGAAAATACCGGTGGTAATAAAAAAAGTCTAAGAAATCAAATAATATTTCTAAAAAATTATTAACGATAATCAACACAATATGTCTAATCAATTGAAATTGAGAAAATTATGTTTTATATAACAACATATAATAAAAAAGAAATAAAATATAAATTTTTTATTACAATTATATTTCTTGAAACCAATATTGTTTTTAAATAAAAATAAATAAACTATGAAAAAATCTACAACTTATATCACATCAAATATTTCTATTTAAAATACTTTTTTAACAAATTTATAATACATAAGTGAATAAGTACAAACATTATCTTACAGACGATTAATTGTGTGGGGATTGAGTTAAGCTTAAAGCCTATTTTTCTTAATCCTTCAATCAACAACTTAATCATTATATGTCAACTTTTCAAAATAAATATGTTAAAATTAGAAAAAAGTTTATTGTTATTTTTCCCATCTATTGTAAAACAATATACAATTCAATTCTTTTTTGAATTTGGCATATTGTTCATAATATTTTATATTTAATTTTAAAAAAATAAATATATTGATTTCATAAAATTTGTATTAAATAAATTTCAAAATAAATTATACGCTAAAATGAAAATAAATTATAAACAAGATGCATATTAAAAAACTGACTTTTTTTTTTCAGAATAAAAACAAAAGGAATTATGACCATTCTTATATTGCACAGATATTCGTACACAATAATATGAATTAGCACACTTTTATTCATGACTTCTTAAATTGTGAGTAAGTTCATCATGTAATTATCACCTAGTCTATTTTAAAATTTCATATATATATATATATATATATAATCTTCGTAAGACACAAAATTGTACTTATCATTTAATATAGCCATGCTAACTACTAAATATAATGGAGATAGAATGAGATAATTTTTTCTTTTACATATCGCTTTATTAATCTTCCATATAATATTAAATTACACATCACATTTACTTTTGGAATATTTATTCTCCCATATATTATTAGTTTAGAATGATATCATATTATATAATATCTTATCTAATTTAAAATACTTTTTAAAATAGAATGTTACTATAGTATTAGTTATTTTAATGCGTGCATTAATTTGTACCGTGTGATCGAGTAAAATTGACCCGAAACTTTTAAACGAAGTCTTAAATTTAAATGTGTTTATAAAAAAAATTTCACACTAAAAATAAATAGTCAATTTCTTTATTAAAGTTTAGTTATCCATCAAATAATACAGTACCTACAAAATACAGAAAATAATAATTTAAATAAGTAGTTTTATCTAATGTACTTTTTAAGTATAAAGCAAAACACATAACTGCAGACAAGACAATCTTTAGAAGTTTAAAGAAAAAAAACACTACTTTTTCAAAGAAAAATATGAATACATTAATTACTTGCGTGTTTGTTTGGTCCAACTTCCAACTTCTCATATCCTACGTACGGATAAGAATGAAAAGAAATAAGTGTTTGTCGTTATCATAGTCTTGATTCTAAGAATAATGCAATATCTCTTACCATTATCATATTCCACAACTCTCATACTTTTTTCATTTTGAATTCTAGACAGTGTCATCTCTTTTATCTAGAGTTATAGAGTTGGGTAAAATCATATAAACTAAATTGGCCAGATTAGATTGTGTTGAAATTTTTTTATAAATTTTATTATAAATTAGTTTTGATTTGATTTACAAAAAACTTGATTCATTTAGGTTAAATTTATGACAAGTCAGGTTAACTCATCAATTTACTTATAAATAAAAAGTTATACAATTTTTTTATTGTTGGGTTGGATTTTTTTTAATCAATATATTGGAATAACATGATTTTGATATGTATTTAGGATTGAACATTATTTTGGATTATATTGATATTTATTTAGATTTTTATTACAATTATAATTTAGCTTGTTTGGGATCGAAGAAAAAAAATTTATTTCTTTTTTATTTAAGTAAGTCAATGAGTCAACATGTTTAACCTATCTACCCATAATGGGTCGGACCAAATTTAAATTTGTTTATCTTATTAATAAATAAAATGTTTTAAATTAGTTCACTGAATGACCAAGTAGGTTAGTCTGAATCGAACCAGAATGATTGATTCATTTTGCTAACTCTACTTTGATAAAAAAGAAATATCATACATTAATTCAAAATATAAATAATATGCAACTAATTTATCTTTTTCAATTAAATATTTTTTATTTAATTAAAATATTTCTTCTCTTTTCTTATGGAAGTGAAATAATTTCTTAATACTCACCTATCATTATTTTTAATTTATTACAAGATTTTTCAACTAGATTACGGTAATTTTATGCACATGTATTATTAAAAGCGCGACACTATCAATCAAATCGAACTCTTTTTCTCACAATTTAAATTTCTTTTCAAAATTGTCTAGTGATTTAATTAGTGGTAGTTGAAGAAAAAGTAGAAGAAGTACAAAGTGTCAACTTTTGTGACACTTACAGCAACATCTATTTTGAACCACACAACAATACATAGTTTGGTGTGATGTAAATGGAGAGATAACAAAGAGTGAATCCTTTTCAGTATTATTTGGGTATTCTGCTATTCCTTGACATTGATATGATATACGAATAATATTTGATTTTTTTTTAAATTAAATATGGAGTTAGCAATGTATATTTTGTTTTTGTTTTCATACTTAATTTAATATATTTATATTTATCATTAATTTTTATTTTTAAGATTTAAATTTGATTATTTTTATTTTTTTAGTATTTGATATTTATTTAATTGTTATTTGATTTATAGTCATATTTAATATTTATATAAATATAATTTTATATTTTATATTTATCATAAAAATATACTTATTTTAGTATTTGATAAATATTATATTTTAATTAAAGTTTTAAACAATAAAAAACGCGTAGAATAATAATATAAAAATTTCATATCTGTTAAATATAAAATTAATAATATTTGTTTTAATTGAATGATGTGGATAAAATAATTAGAACACATTCATATGCTCTATTACCATTCCTAGATGTAAGAGAGAAAAAAACTGACAACATAAAATAATTAAGTAAACAAACTTTAAAAACCAAAGTGTATACGCGGGAGAATAGTTCGATCTCACATGTGAAATATTGACCAAAGTAGTTAAAATAATACATTTAAATTTAATATTTAATCATTATAATAATATAATAAAAATAATACATAATTTAATTTAATTATATAAAAAATTATACATATCTATTTTATCAGAATTTAATAAAAAATTAAAAAATATAATTACTCAAAGAAAAATATATACTAATAAAATTATAATTAAAATTGATTACGAATATAAAAAAAATTCAAAAATAAAAAAATACTTATCACTAAATTAATATTTCACCATAAGTAAATCTGGAGAAAGTTTTTTATTTCAAAAATAGAAAAAATAGGTAAAACATTATAATAAATTATGAGTTTATGCTTAATTTTGTTTTTGAAAAAAAAAACATAAAAATCAGGGTTAAGTATGTTTTAGTATGTGAACTTTGACTTAAGGTTGAAATTTGTTTCTGGTCGAAACTTTGATACATTTTTATTTTTAAACTTAAGAAAATGAATGAATATAATCCTTTCAATCTAATTATGTTAACTTGTATAACGTGTCGAATGCGTTTCATGTTAGTATTAGAGTTGTTTATACTGTTTAACGCATTCACAGTTCAATATCTGCTTAAAAAGGCATTCGACACCTAAAAAAATTAATTAAATTAGATTAAAAGAACTACAATTATTCATTTTTAAAATTTAGGATCCAAAATATATATTAAAGTAATTTTTAGACAAAAACAAATTTCAATTTTAAAATTTTGTTAAAATTTAGGATCCAAAATATATATTAAAGTAATCTTTAAACAGAAACAAATTTCAATTTTAAAATTTTAAGTCAAAATTCAAATACTAAAATTATACTTAACCTTAAAAATAAATACAAAAATTAATAATAAAATATTTAATTTAATTATCATTAATTCTGGATATATATTACATTTAATAAATTAAATTTTGGTGGACCCATATAGCAAACCTTTCCTTCAATTATCCGCTATAGGCTCTATCCTCACTAGTTTTGTTTATTATTTTGTTGAACATTTTTTTAATGAAAAGATAAACAAAGCTAATGAGAGTAAATCTTGTTATCGTAGTAAGACCGAGACCGATTTTTTTTCCAATCATACTTTATCATTTCCTTAGTTATGATTCTGTAACCCTCACGTGGCAGAAGCTGACAAGCCCCTTCTACATTCAATATAAAAACATTGTATTTTATACTATTTTCCTTAGTAGTGTGAAAAGGTCACATTTGCACTGCAATTTCCTTGCCCAAACAGAAACCATGTCATCCATGGCTTTTCTTTCACATCCTTATTTCTTTGCAGCTTTGACCCTTTTGGTTCTTCAATTTCTGTTCAGAAAATTGAACAAAAGGGATGGGAAGAGGTATCACCCAGTTGCTGGCACTGTGTTTAATCAGCTCATGAACTTCCACAGGTTGCACCATTACATGACTCATCTTGCTGCCAAATACAGAACATACAGGTTGCTCAACCTTTTCAGATATGAAGTTTACACTGCAGAACCAAGTAATGTTGAGTACATACTCAAAACCAATTTTGAGAATTATGGAAAGGTAAAAACTTTATTCATTAATGGATGATTCTTTCAAAGATAGACCAGGTCTTTTGCTATTATTATCCCAATTTTTTACTCTTCTACTAGTTGAATGAATAAAATATTGAATTTTTTTGTTTTGTTGAGACATTTCAACTTTAATTTTAGAAAATGTTACAAGATCTATACAAAAATTTAGGGGAGAATATAACATTACTCGTTTGTACAGAAAAGCGTTACAGGGTCTGTTTTGTTTCTTAGAGTTGTTAAATGGAAGTGGTGAGTTGCCACTTACCTCCCTAGTTGGTAGGGTTCAAGGAACTGAAGAGGTTATTGGATTTCATATTGTTATCTGTCGAATTAAAAAGCTTGTTTTCCATATAACGTATATGAAAAACTGAAGCACTCAGTTATAACCATTGAAGAATTTTTCTGATTTTGAAAGCGATTGGGTTGGGTATATCAATTTGCCAACTCTGTGAAAAGTGACATGATGTTAAACACTTCAGTGCTATAGTTCATGGTTCTGCTTATGATACCTTTTTTCCTGAAATGAATGCAGTAGTTATATCCTGCTGAAATAGGTAATAGGTGTAAAAGTCAAAGTGAACTTCGTCTGCATGGTATGAAAACCTTTCCATTGATGGTTAGGAACCTGATTCAGAATCTGCGGCCTGCTTCTTAGTGTAGAAGTTGCTTAAAAATGATAACTCAAATTCGAATTCGTCCTTTCAAATTTTGGCAATGGTAACTTAATCCATCTTCGTTTTGAAGGTAGACTAGATCCTTTCCAATTTCCATGTTGTGGTCGAACACTAGCTTAAGACAATTGATTTATGAGTTTTCTTTTTTATATGTCACTCAGTTTTCTCATTTCTACTTTGGATTCCTAACAAGTGCAAGAGGGTATACATAGAGCTTTACAACCCTGTAATATTGATTACAATTTTTGTTTTAGTATCCTCCAATATCTTAGATGTAATAATTACAGAGATACTAAACATTAGGTATATAGATTTGTGATAGGCCTTTATGATTTATTTAATTAGGCCAAATAGCTTCAATGTTATTTCTTTAAACTTTTGTGCAGGGCTTGTACAACTATCACAATTTGAAGGATTTACTAGGTGATGGGATTTTCACAGTTGATGGTGAGAAATGGCGGGAACAAAGGAAAATATCAAGTCATGAATTCTCTACGAAGATGTTAAGGGACTTCAGTGTTTCAGTATTCAGAAAGAATGCAGCAAAACTTGCAAACATAGTGTCTGAATCTGCAATTTCTAATAGTTCTCTGGAAATCCAAGTGGGTATATATATATGTTCTGAAAGATGCTATCATATTACCTTCTTTTATCTACTTCTTAGGATGTTAACGTGCTCCAATAATTTATATAGGACCTTTTCATGAAATCAACACTGGATTCGATTTTCCAAGTTGCATTTGGAACTGAACTTGACAGCATGTGTGGATCAAGTCAAGAAGGGAAGATTTTTGCTGATGCTTTTGATGCATCAAGTGCACTCACCCTCTATCGTTATGTTGATGTCTTCTGGAAGATCAAGAAATTTCTGAATATTGGAACAGAGGCCAAACTAAGAAAGACTACTAAAGTTTTAGATGAATTTGTTTTGAAGCTAATCAACACTAGAATTCAGCAAATGCAGATTTCAGTGGGGGGTTCTGATGTAAGTTTATTACACGCAAGCTGTTTTTGTATATGATTAGAAGAGTAACCTTAGCTGTAGAATAAAAAATGGAAGCTTAAGATTAAACTTAAACAAAATAATCATGACCATTTATATATATATATATATATATATATATATGAGTGCATGACCAAGATTAACTCTTTTAATCGATTACCACCAATATATAATTCATTTTTCACTCTATATCTGTAGAGTAAACGTGAAGATATTCTGTCAAGGTTTCTGCAAGTGAAGGGAAATGATTCAAAATACCTTAGAGATATAATTCTAAACTTTGTTATTGCTGGGAAAGACACAACGGCAGCTACACTTTCTTGGTTCATGTACATGTTATGTAAGTACCCTGCAGTTCAAGAAAAAGCAGCAGAAGAAGTGAAAGAAGCAACAAACACAAAAACAATTAGCAGCTATACTGAATTTGCGTCAAGTGTAACAGATGAAGCTCTTGAAAAGATGAACTATCTTCATGCAGTTATTACAGAAACTCTCAGACTCTATCCTGCAGTTCCTGTGGTAAGATTAAGTTCGAGGTTGAACTCTTCAACTTCACCACTGCATGCAGTAGAAACAAGTCTCCACTACTGCTCCTACCTCTCAATTTGTTTTAAAATTGTTTTTTTTTTCTTCAAATAATTTCATGCTATTCAGCTCTCAATTTCCATCTAAAAAATTGATCACGTTTTGAAATCTTCTTAAACAAGTATATTGAAAACCAAAAACAGAGATGTTTTCTCATTTTTGTCATGTTCTGTGGTCCTAGCTCAAGGGTGTGCTATATATGGTGAGGCATGTCCTTGTCATGGATGTGTGTTTCATTTGTTTTTTCTATAAACTAGTAAGATTTTTGAAACAGAAACCCAATGCACTCATGTTCTAAATTTGATTTCTAGACCAAGTACAAAAGATCCAGCTTTAAGATTTTGTCTCCTTAATTTGATGCAGGATGCAAAGATTTGTTTTTCTGATGATACATTACCAGATGGGTACAGTGTTAACAAGGGAGATATGGTATCTTACCAACCTTATGCAATGGGTCGGATGAAATTTATATGGGGTGATGATGCAGAGGAATTTAGACCAGAAAGATGGCTTGATGAAAATGGCATTTTTAAGCAACAGAGCTCTTTCAAGTTTACAGCTTTTCAGGTTAGTAGAGTTTTCCTTAGAATATTTTTTACAACTATGCTTATTATGCACATGATCAAACTCCTATCTTTTTGTGTATTTTCTTTGAACAAGCATTAGATGAATTTTGATTCATTTGCAGGCTGGTCCTCGGATTTGTCTAGGGAAAGAGTTTGCTTACAGACAAATGAAGATATTTTCAGCAGTTTTGTTAGGTTGTTTCCGCTTCAGATTGAATGATGAAAAGAAAAATGTGACCTATAAGACGATGATAAATCTTCATATTGATGGAGGCCTTGAAATCAAGGCCTTGCACAGATAAGGGATTAAAAGATTTTTGGAACAATCCCAACTCTACTCAAAAGCTAAAAGTTAAAGTAGTTCATCAAAAAAAGAAGATGAAAGAGTATTTCAAAATTCAAAGATATGTTGGTTGACAAGTTATTGTATTAACGTAATTTGATAATGTATACTATTATACGACTTTAAGTATGTCTCAAGAAAATAAATAACTATTTTATTCCATACGATCTTCACTCTTACATTCTCATCATTTTTATTTGTAATATAAATAAGAAAATAAAGATAACAACAATCCAACTAAAGACTACTACAGTGTAGAAGTTTAGTGTTCTCTAGGAATCATAGGGATAATTGAGCCTCACTATATAAAAGGCAATTAACCCAACCTCTTTGAACGCAGACTGTATAAATATCAGAAACTATCATAGAAGACTTTGATGTCATATGAGTTAAGTCCCACATCGTATAAAACTAAAAAAGTTAACCATTTTATAAAGAGAAAGTTTCAAAATGCTATTGTCTCAAGTCAATGCCTTGAAGGGGCCAATAACTCCTTGATGGCATTCGCTTGAGCTTTTTGAGTGTGATATTCAGTTAGTACATGATTGAGAAGACATATACCCATAAACAAATTATGGTCTTGTAGAAAATACTTACCTTTGTACGAACTAAAGAACTCGTCTACATGTACAAATGTTTGATAGAGTATTTTGCAGAGCGATCAATCAACCTTTTGTAATTATTTCGATGAATTTTTTTAAAAAACTTAATAGATAGGTGATAGAATTTCAGTCTATCAACTATTTACCAAACTTTAAGGGATGAATTAAATAGGAAGACAAATTTCAATAAATTGTGTGTTAAGCATTTATAAAAAACATTATTAAATTATGGGTACAATTTTCAATATATATTATACATTGAACATTTATATATGAATTGTCTTGTATTAGGAGGAATAAATATAAACACATTTTAATGTGTTCCTACACTAATCAAGAAGACTCACTCTCCAACTCCTCGTAACATGTTGATTCCTACATTCCTTGATGTGAAAAAAAATTCTCCAACACTAATATATGTATTTATTTGCCATAACAAAAAAAAATGGACATAAGGAAGATTTAATTCAATACAAAATCATGTGCTTAGAATAATAGGTGTTGCCTTGGTCACCTATATATTGGTATATATATTAGTAGCCTCTATTGATTATGCGTGTTAAAGGATGATGGATTAAGTATTGGGAACGCTGTTAGATCATAATAGTTACTATGTGTCTAAACGCTTAACCAAGATAGTAACTAAACTAAATATTGAGTTATTGATATTTGTTTGTATTTGTTAATTGTATATGTTATTTGGTGTCAAACTCCCTTTGTTTTATTGGTACAACGTTGTAGGTTGGGTTGAGTTCTGTTTTCAAAATTTATGTATATATCTTTTGTATAAGGGTTGTAGCACCCCTTTACAATTTAATCATACACATGCTCACTAGAAACTACTCAATACTTGTCAAAATTGCAAATAAAGCTCCTAATATGTTACAGTTTTAACAAATACAGACACATACTTGAGTGATATTATAATTGGTCCATAAACGATATCTCTATTTCTAGACTTTGAGCACCCCATATACGTGTATATATATATATATATATATATATATATATATATATATATATATATAATAAAAAATTTTATTATTTTTCTCTTATAAATATATTTAGATATAAAAAAAATACATCTATATCTTTGT
>Ga0099822_1011702_pt1 | contig 10652 bp, 8 predicted proteins | sample CowpeawhiteBW_FD_76839 | JGI IMG/M metagenome (GOLD analysis project Ga0099822, IMG submission 76839) | Root nodule microbial communities of legume samples collected from California USA - Cow pea white BW | ecosystem: Host-associated > Plants > Roots > Nodule | place: USA: California | collected... | reverse complement strand
GAAAACAGAAGACAAGATGTGTAACTTAAAAAAAATTAGGTCAGAATGTTTTTTACTAATATATATATATATATATATATATATATATATATATATGAGGATATTTTTGTTAATTAAAGTTTAGCGGGTACGGGTATCCATGGGTACAAATACTATGATACCTGTACCTGCCCCGTTAACATACAAGTATAAAAAATACCCGTACCCGCAGGTAGCGGGTATGCATTTTTAATATTCGTTTCCTACCCGTTGCGGATTTTATTCGCGGATACCCGTGGGTACGAATTTTTTTGACATGCCTACTATTGATATATAGTTTTTTAAACTTAAAATAAGTATTTTTAAAATATTTTTTTAAGTATTCATTTAAAAAGTAGATATGATTTGGTTCCTAAACATATTTATTTTTAAAATAGGAAAATTAAGTAATCACACAAAGATAAAATTATTTATTTTTATTTAGAAATATTTTTTAAAATTACTTACAAAATAAATTATGTCATTATCAATTGAAATGTTTAAAATAAGTCTACAAAGTAAATAGATAATTATTTATTTGGTTAAATATGTTTTTAATCCTTGAACTTTGATATAAAATTGGAATTGGTATTGTTTCAAACTTTGATACATTTTGATCCCAAACTTTAAAAATAAATAAATATAGTCCTTTTAACCTAATTATGTTAATTCCTTTTTATATGTCAAATGTGTTTCTCAACTGACATTCAAGCAGGAACGTGTAAATGGTATAAACAACTCAAATGCTAGAATGAAACGCGTTTGATACATAAAAAAAGTTTAACGTAATTGGGTTAAAAAGAATACATCTATTTATTTTTAATCATTGAGGGCCAAAATGTATCAAAATCTAGATAAAGACAAATTTAACTTTTGTGTCCAAGTTGAAGGGCTGACTTATCTCAACCTTTAGTCGGACCGATCCATCTCGACCTTCTGCTTGAGATGACATTCTCCACCTTTTGCTTGGCCCAACTCATATGGACCTTCAACCTGGTCAACTTGTCTTGACTTTCAATTTGGGATAGTCCATCATGACCTTTAACCCAGATAAGTCGGTTTTGACTTTGGGTCTGGATTAGCCCGTTTCAACCTTCAATCATGGTCAACCTCTCTTTACCTTTATCTGGGTTGACCCAACTTGACCTTTGACTCAAGCCAACTTATCATGACCTTCGATTTGATCAACTCGACTCACTAAGTTCGACTCGACTCAAACTTTAGTCTAGGCTGACTCAATTTAACCTTCGATTTTGGTCAACTCTATTAGAACTTTAGTCCAAACCTACTTTGACCTTGATCCTAACCTATTTAAGATAAGATTTTGGGAATTGAGATTTTTTTTTTGTCAACTTATTTAATGATTATATAAAAAAAGAACTTACTCCAAAGTAAGTTACGATTAACCAATTGACTATAGGTCAAATTCATATCTCTAAACACAAGTGACAATTATTATAAAAAAACATAAAACATGTGTTTGATTATCTCAACTAAACAATTAATCCAGTTTAAATAAGATTGATGGAACTAAAGTTCACTACTAAAACTCAATTATCCTATTAATTTTTTTTTATTTCTTTTTCATATGAAATGCTTACAAATTTTGTTATGAAAAAAATTTATAAAAATTTCTACAAATTGTTTTTGCAAAATATTTTGTATAAAACACTTTTCAAATTTTTTTTTATAAAAAATACTTGTAAATTTTATAATTTTGTAGAAAATAATTATTCATGAAGGAATTATTTATCAATTAAAATTCTTAAAAAAAATAGTTTGTAATTTTTTTTTACATATTTGAAACAATGAGAAATTCTAGTAGTGATTGTTATACTTAGACTATATTTTGTTTGTTTGTTTATATATATATATATATATATATATATATATATATATATTAAAAAAGAATAATAATATTTGAAATTTATATGACGTTTATAGACCCACTTTCCTGATTTCAGCTGTGTACGGTTTCATGTGGTCTAATCCAACCCACCATGTTCCTTTTTTTCTTTCATCTTTAGACTTTTATTTTGACTTGTTTCAAATTTATCTATTTATTTAAAGGTCATTGAATCTGCCAAATAATTCCTTTACATGTATATCATAAAGTTTTACCTTTACTCATTTTTATTTAGGATAAATTTAATTTTAGTATTTAAATTTATGTCTTTGATGTTTGAAAAATTATATTTATTTTAAATCATATTATTTTAAATTTGAAAAGAAATATATATTTTTTTAAATCTAATATATAAAACACGATTCTAAATTTTAAACACAGTATATTTAAACTGTTGTGTGCTTTATTGTTTTGATATATATATATATATATATATATATATATATATATGTATGTATGTACGTATAAAAGCAAAGTTGATGGAACTTTTCAGGAAAAAAACACTTTTGCTACATATTTAAAATCTCCACATAGATAGATTGTGAAACTTAGAATTTCATGACATATGATTAGCCAAATTGGGGAGCCATTTTGATTAGTATAACCAAAAGGTTAAGAAGAACAAGAGTATCCTACACTATTTGTAGTCTTAATTTTTAAGAGATCTCGGACTTTTCGACATGTTAAAGTAAACTTTTTAGTCAAGAGTTAAACATTTTAACTGATGTTTTCCCACAAACATTGTTGATTAATATTCTTACCTCCAGTTCGAAAAAAGGATAGGAAATATTGATTAGTGTTTCAAAGGAAGTTTATATGTTCGAGGTAATTAAATAAGTGGACCTACCACACCCACAAAAGTCATAACATTGATTACCCCATAACCAGATTCTTAATTTCTTATGTAATGAAATAGAACTCGTACAAAATTCATTGGTGAATCGAAGAATTGTACTTAACATTACTCATCGCCAGCATGTAACAAGTCCTTGTTGTGTTGCATGAGTAGAGCCCTAATTGTCCATGTGCATGGTATTTGAAAACCTGACAGATGAATATCTAAGGTCTCATAGAAACAAAATTAAGAGTGAAAAAGCATTGCATGTGGGTGCATGATAGTTGGATACAAAAATGTGACTCAGTTGTTCAGGAATTGCAGCAAGTAGGTGAAACGTACACAACAGGATCACATGATTTGGTGTGAGATAAGCCATGTTTATGTGTATTCTGCAATGGAGTTGAGCAATAATTAGAGGCATTATTAGTTGTTATTGAAATTGAAGGACCAACCATGGCCTCTTTCGTTCATCATCGTGGGGGTGTAGGGCTTCTCTGATATGACCCTCTTGTGGGGAAAAACTAAATCAGGAATCAAATCCAGAATGAAAGAAGTTAGGATGCATTGTCAACTACTCCAAGATTTGTTTAATGCATATCATGATAATAGAAATAAACCTAACTCTTTGTTTTATAGGAGTAGAAAGAGAGAGAAAATAATTAGATAAAAAAAATACATTATCAATAATTATCCATTGATTTTATACATTTACTTATATGATTGATACTCATAATATTCATTACAATTTATGTAAATATTTGTATTAACTAGTTGATTTGTTTCTTTTATGGATTACATGTTGTATCTATAAATAAGACTCTTCTTAACAATAATAATACATAGAAAGTTGTTCCATATTATCTCATTCTCTATTCTTCCTCTCCTTCTCTCTCTTATTAGTTTCATTTTATAACACGTTATCACGATGTTCCAACCAACTAAAGGCTAGTGGAAGTTTTTTCTCTTTGAGGACAATGTTCTGCGTGTCTCAATCCAGACTCTTTCTAATCCTCTATTCATGTACAATTTTATCTTATATTCTTATTTTTGTGATAAGAATTGTTTGACTTTATCAATTTTCATCTGTCTTATTATTATTATTAGTATTTATTATTATTATTATTATTATTTATCATTATGATGGATTATTATTATTATTTTATATGCTAGTTCTAAACACGTGAAATTTGCAAATTTTGATTTTGTGACCCTTTATAAGGAAGAATTTCTTGTAATGGATTTTTTGTATTGGATTTTAAATGTTGAAATACATTTAGATGCAATGGGTCTTAGTGATACCATTAAAGAAATAAATAAAGCATCTAAGCAGTAATTTGCTCCTGCAACAACAATATTGCAATATTGTGAAAAAAAAGGATCTCACAAATATTATGAATTTATTTCATGCCTTTGTATGACTGAACAAAACAATAAAGCTTTTGATGAAAAATCATGAGATCAGCCCAACAGGTTCTGCTCCATCCCAGAAGTGAATGCAGCAATAAATATTATGAATTTATTTGCCTTTGTATGACTGAAAAAAGTAGTGAGCTTTTGATAGAAAATCATGAAACATGTCCAATTGGTTCTACTTCATTCCTAGAAGTGAATGCAACAATATTTGATTTTTATTTTCATGATCGTGATATTGATTATGGACATGATTATAAAGGAAATTTCAAAGACACATTTTGTCACCAGAAGTGACATAATAATGTGAAAAAGGGAAAAGAAAAATGATAAAATATTGATAAATAAGATGAAAGCTTATATTATCATTACGATGGTAAAGACCATTTGAGTTGTACTTGTCGTACACCAAAGCATCTTACAAATTATGAGAATAATATAAAAATACACTTTGCTTGTAAAAATGGATTTTCTCATATTGATATTTATATTTATATGAAGAATGAATGTTAACACTAGCACCAATGATGAGGATATATGTCTTATTGATAGTGTAACAACTCATACAATTCTCAAGAGTAATAAATTTTTCTCTCGTTTGGTAATGCGAGAAGTCAATGTTAGTATTATTTTTGGTACTACAAATATAATTGAAGGCTCTGGAAGAGCTATTATACTTCTACCAAGAGGTACAAGATTGCATTTATTCTCCTAAGTCTAATAGAAGCTTACAAATAGAAATGAATTTCTTGTTTGACATGATCGATTGGGTCATCTTGGATATATCATGATGCGAAAAATAGTTGAAAAACTCATGTGGACACCCACTTAAGAGTCAAAAGACTTCTTCAAACCAATGAGTTCTCATATACTATACATTCCCAAAAGTTGATAAAAAGATCATCACCAAAAAAATTAGAAATGAGTCAATCTCATTTTCAGAATGAATACATGGTGATATTTATGGTCCAATACACCACCATGTGAATCATTTATATATTTCATGGTTTTAATTGATGCATTGACTAGATGGTCACATATTTGTTTATTATTAACTCATAATCAAGTATTTGCAAAGTTATTAGTCTAGTTAAGAGCTCACATCCCAGATTATCTGATTAAGAAAATCTGTTTTGATAATACTGGTGAAATTACATATCATGCTTTTTATGAGTATTGTATATCAATTGGAATTGAAGTTGAGCATCCAGTAACACGTGTTCATACTCAATTTAGACTTGCGAAATCATTACTAAAACATCTAAAATTGGTTGCAACATCATTATTTATGAGAGCTAATCTTCCAATGGCTACTTGGGGATATGCAATTTTGCATGTTACATTATTAATTCACATCAAACCAACAAGTTATCACAAATACTCTATTATGCATTTGGCTTTTGGTTAATGACTTAATATTCTCATGTGAGAATTTTTGGGTATGATGTGTATGTTTCCCCACCAAAAGGGACTATGGTGGGCCCTCACAGACAATTGAGAATATATGTTGGATATGATTCTCCCTCAATCATAAAATATCTTGAACTACGAATAAGAAACTTATTTACAGTTTGACTCTTCGACTGTCACTTTGATGAATACGTTTTTCCAACATTAGGGGGAGAAAGAAAACAATTGGAAAAAGGTATTGGTGTGAATGAATTATCATTATCTCATCTTGATCCTCGTACAAAAGAATGTGAACTAGAAGTTCAAAGGATAATTCATTTTCAAAATTAGTCAATCAATTACCTTATGTTTTACTGACAGAAAAAGGTAACTAATATCAACTACTAATGCTCCGAGTATATTTGATATTAGTTCATAACATGCCTGAAGTGTGATAGGCCTGTTAGTTCCAAAGACACGTTTGAAGCGTGGTAGGCCTATTGGTTCTAAAGATAAAAAGTCTTGAATGAGAAAGGGAGCTCAAATGCAAGATGACTTTATCGAAAAGGTGGAAATCCCAAAAGATTCATTTGACATAATTAATGATTCGGTTCCAAAAGAACCTCAGGTACCTAGATTTGTTGAAAATGATGATATCTCAATAAATTATGTCATGAATCATATAATATGGAACCAAAATAAAGTCAACATTGACAAAACTTTTACATATAATATAGTGATGAATGTTATGAATGATAATGAGGATCAATAACCAATGATCATTGAAGATTGTCGATAAAAAGTGATTGGCCAAAATGAAAATATGCAAAGAAGCATAATTAGATTTGCTTACTAAACGAAAGGTTTTTGGACCTATAGTTCGCATACCTGAAGGTGTGAATCTCGTTGGGTACATATGGATTTTTGTGAAAAAATCAAATTAAGAATGATGAAATTGTTAGATACAAAGCATAATTGGTTGCTAAAGGTTTTTCACAAAACCTGATATTGATTTGTGAAAAGACATATTCTCTGGTATTGGATGCAACAACATTGCAATATTTGATTATCCTATTTACACAACAATGTTTGCATTTACATCTAATGGATGATGTTACAACCTATTTGTACAGTTCTCTTGAGAATCATATTTATATGAAAATCCCTAAAGGATTTTATTTGCCTTACAAGGCAAAATCTAAAGAGGGTTATTCAATAAAATTAAACAAGCCCTTTTATTGATTAAAACAATTAGGACATGTGTGGCATAACCATCTTATTGAGTACTTATGAAGGATATAGAAATGATCCTATTTGTTCTTGTATTTATATGAAAAGATCCAAAAATGAATTTGTCATAATTATTGTTTATGTAAATGACATAAACATTGTTGGAACTCCTAATGAGCTCACAAAGGCAATTGATTGCTTAAAGAAATAATTTGAGATGAAGGATTTTGAAAAAACAAATTTTGTGTTTGAGATTACAAATTGATTATTTAAACAAAAGTGTTTTTTTATACATTATGAGGCTTATATAATTAATGTGCGTAAAAATGTTCTAAATTGACAAGTCACATCCATTATGCACTGTAATAGATGTGAGGTCGTTAGATGTTGATAAATGCTCTTCTTAGACCTCAAGAAAATGATGAATATCTTCTTAGTTTAGAAGCACCATATCTTAGTATCATAGAAACACTAATGTATCTTGCTAATTATACTCTACTGGATATTGCATTTGCTGTAAATTTGTTAAGCAAGATATAGTTCTTCAACTACAAGAAGAAAATGGTTTGGAGTAAAACATATACTTTGTTACCTTAAGGGTACTATGGATATGAGCTTATTCCATCCAAATGATTCAGAATCAAACCTAATGGGTTATGTATATGCATGCTATTTTACATATTCTCACAATGTCACAATGGTTGATCACAAACAAGATGTTTGTCCACATGAGGTAGCACAATGGTTTCATGATGGTATATGAAACAAACCATAGTAGCAACATCGTCTAATCATACAAAATTACGAGGAAATTTGTGAATATGTTTGGTTAAGGTCTATAATTCAACATGTGCAAGAAACTTGTGGCTATCCCCGACAAATATGGAATCAAAAACCATATATGAAGACAATAATGTATTGTTCAATTGAAAGGATGATATAGATATCCAAAAATTCATTCATGTGAAAATCTAGTAGGTCTATTTATAAAACATTTGCCAAGAAGAACTTTTGAGCAAATGATTCACAAGTTCGGACTCCATCACCTTAATGATGTAAGTTTACATGAGGGAGAGAAATAAAATATGTGATGAACAATATTGTATTAAAGAATACAAAATGTTGTACTCTTTTTCCTTCACTAGGTTTTATTTTATCCCAAAGGATTTTTCCTAGTAAGGTTTTAACGAGACACATTCTCTTATCAATGGACACTCAGTGTTATGAATTAATGATTGTCCATTGATTTGATACATTTACTCACATGATTGATATGATTGATACTTATATGATTCATTACTCTTAATGTAAATATTTGTATTAACTAATAATTTATTTGTTTCCTTCATGGATTACATGTTGAATCTATAAATAGAACTCTTCTTATTGGTAATAATACACAGAAAATTGCTTCCTATTCTCTCATTTTGTATTCTTTCTCTCGTTTTCTCTTTTATTAGCTTCATTTTATAACAATTTGTAAAACTGTTTGATTTAAAAATAATGAAGGAAAAGAAGTCAACACAGAAGAAAGAACAGATCATGCAAGACATTGATCATGTACCTCTCAATTTGTTTTTGCATGTAAAACGTACAATAAATAATTATTATGTTACAATATATGACTACATCTTACGAGGAGAACAACTCTTCTCATAATCACACTCTCACTTTATTTCGTCGGCACTTCATTGTGGTTGTTTTAGAAATAATTTTATGCGAGAAGTTATATAAATTTTTAAAAATACTAATCATATGAAATAAATATAACAAGGTGTTATATAATCTAACAAGTAAAATATTTGGATCTTATATGATTTGATACTTTAAAAAGAAGCTTTAATCTGACAAACGAAACATAAACAAACTTTTTACTTTGTTGTTTTAATAATAATTAATCAAAATAAATAGATGTTAATAAATTTTTCTTTAACAGTTTCAAAGTAAGTATTGGAATGTAATTCCTCTTCAAGTGACTATTCAAATTATTAAGAAATAAATAAATCTTTGTGGAATGATATATGAAACTTCAATCTTCAAGGAGCATAGGGTACTCATTTTCGGATTGACTTTAACTATGATTATTTTTGAATGCATTCATTGAAAAATATGATGAGGCAAATAAGTAGTTGTATTTATATATTTATCTTTATTTTTCATGTGAACTTATGATTTCCTAAAAAAAAATCTTCAATTAGAAACTAGTTTTAGAAACAAAAATAGTTAGTTATTTTAATGACCAATTTAAATACCAATTTACAAAATTAAAAGTTATTGGTTACTAAGATAATCACTATATAAATAAAAAATTATAATTGGTCACTAATTAATTAGAGACTAATTCATTTTGGTAGTCAAAATCTAGGTAGCTAATTTTTAGCAACCAATTTTCTTTGGTAACTATAAGGCCCACTAAATTTCTTATGCTTCTTCTGCCTTAAATTAAAAGGGCTGCCCCATGTGAGTTGGGCCTAAGGGCTGGCCCAAAGGGAAAACAGACCCTAAGTCTGCCCTAACCCTAATCCTCTTACTCATTTTCAGAATCTACCCCTTTGTTCTAAGAGCTACAACCGTCACTCTGCTAGGGTTTGCTTTCCCGTCTCGTACAAGTTCGCTCGAAGTTCGTTTTACTCAACGTAAGTTGCCCATCAACTCATATTCTTCCTTTCTTAGTGTAATCTCGAGTTGTCTCAATTGGAGTTTTCATAGTGAAACCAATCTCAAGATTTGTTCCACTATTTTCCAGTTCTAAGTCTCTTCCTAGAGTTGCTGTGTTCCGTGGTTGGTGTCGGAGTACTGTACTAGCTTATTCCAGGTAAGGGAAGCTAGAAACCTCCTGTTTATTTGGTGTGAAGTCTGTTATTTTGTGTTGTTTCGTGATTGATTGAGGTTGTATGCTGCTGTGAATGCATGAGATGGTTGGTATCTTTGTTTGGGCATGAAAATATGTTTGTGGCAGGGAGAAACAGTGGTGAGGTCCAACACTCTCGCCTAAGCGAGCCTGTCTCGCCTAGGCGAGACTTATAGGAACAGGTCAGGGCTGCACTCGAGCTCCCGCTCAGGCGAAAGCTCTTATTTTGAGCGAGGCACCATCTCGCTCAAGCGAGAGACGCTCTCCCAAGCGAGCACGCATGAGAGCCTTGGCATGTTGCTCCTGTTTTAGCCTAGGTGAGGAACCCCACCTTTGGGCGAGGGGTTGTCTCGCTCAGGCGAGAAGAGCTCGCCTAAGCGAGCCATGCGAAAGCCTCCCAGCGTCCTTGTCACGATCTCGCCTAAGCAAGAGTCCACCGCCTAAGCGAGGGCACTCCTCTCGCCTGAGCAAGGGCTCCTAGCTTGAGCGAGATTCGTTGCGGGTTGCGCTGTTTTCTTAGTTTGGCTAAATGAAATGTTTGGTTTATGTTATACTCTATATAATGTATAAGGCTTGCGAAATGAGATGCATGAGATAAGTTGTGGTTACAAATTGGATTGTTGTGATTGTGTAATCTTGGCATGAGGAACAAATGAGATGGTTGGTATTAAAGTGGCATGGTATTGGCATGAGATGGAATTCACAACTATGGTTTGAGAATAACAGATGGGTATGGATTTATTGGGAAAATGAAAGAGGTGAAATATAAAGAGTTGGTATAATATATAAATGTATATGCATGTTAAATCCTTTTTGATTTATTGAGTATGATTGGTCCGTGTCAGTGCGTAATTCCTTAGGATCTCTAGGTGAGATTCTTAGGGTCGCGCTTCAGTGGTCGGGACGTAATTCCATGGCCCCTGTTAGTGGGTGTCCATGGTGGTGCCCCATCTATATAACTTGGTCAGGATTCAAGGTAAGGATTGCATCCTGACACTCTAAGGAGTCAG
>Ga0099822_1011701_pt1 | contig 10652 bp, 2 predicted proteins | sample CowpeawhiteBW_FD_76839 | JGI IMG/M metagenome (GOLD analysis project Ga0099822, IMG submission 76839) | Root nodule microbial communities of legume samples collected from California USA - Cow pea white BW | ecosystem: Host-associated > Plants > Roots > Nodule | place: USA: California | collected... | reverse complement strand
TCGACGTGAGAGATGTTGCAAATGCTCATATTCTAGCGTATGAGAATGCTTCAGCCAATGGAAGATATATTCTAGTTGAGAGAGTGATTCACCACTCACAAGCTGTGCAGATTTTACGTGATTCATACCCAACTTTGCCACTTCCAGACAAGTGAGTATCCTTATTTTCATAGTTTCAAGATTCCATAACATTCATATTTTTCTAATACCGTTTCACTCTTTCAACAATATTATACCAGGTGTGCGGAAGATAAGCCATATCCTCCAGTGTTTCAGGTTTCGAAGGAAAGAGCAAAGAGCTTGGGGCTTGAGTTTACTCCTTTGGAAGTGAGCCTGAAGGATACTGTGGAAAGCTTGAGGGAAAAGGGATTTGCCAAATTTTAAGGTGTTACCCTTAAACAAACGTGAACGTGGGAACCTTCTTTAGTTGTTTTCTCATGCTCTTGCTTTTGAATAAGTTTATTGTAAAATAATTGACTTATATCAGAACTGTTAAGTACTGAAATAAGTCATTCTTGGTGTCGTTTGTACGAGTGGCAATCGAGTTTCAAACATGCATGTCCAGAGTTTGCATTAGAGATTGTATCCTTCTTATATAATATAATAACTAGAAAATGTCTGTTGCATGTTTATATCATGGACACGGTATTTTGACACTATTTTTTTTAATTACCATTTAAAATTATCCTTCATTATTATTATTATTTTTTAAATATAAAAATTAACTTTTGTTAAAACTATTTAATGTTTATATAAGTTATTAAATGATCATTAAATCAAATGGTTTAAATAACTTTTTTTTTTCCTTATATCATTTGTGGCTCAAACGGAAAATTCATGTGAAAGTTTAATATTGATCGGCGGTTGAAATAACATAGTGTTTTGTAAATTTGGAATCTTCGGGTACGAATCCAGATCCGAATCTGTCGTTGATAATAAGAAAATTGAATAACGTACATAATAAAAGAATAGATTCATGGATTTATTATGTTAAAGTTTCGAGATTCGAAGTGATGTTTATAATTCATTGATAGCATTTTAGAAAGGACTCAAGATATCTAATAATGCTTATTACTCAAGCATTTTAAATAATACTAAAAACAAAATGTGCTTGTTATTTACACTTTTCTTTTTTCTTTATACTCTGAGAAAATATTGAAGTAAATTTGTATGCTTTTATTTTATCTTTTATGGTAACTTCAGATGTGTGACATCTATTTAGTATTGGTTCGAGATCAACTGAAAATTATATCGGTCAAAATTTGGTTTTCATATAGTTTAAAAATAATCTATTATTTCAAATAATAATGAATTGTGTTAAACAATTTTAAAAACCTCACTTTTGTAAATAATTGATTATGTTTAATAATAATCAATAGTATTAATTTTATGAAGAACATAATAATTAATTATATTCATACATAATAAATTATATTCATTACGATCGTTTCATACTTTTCGAAAAAGAAATTCTTATTCATTTTTAAAAGAGATATTCCAGTGACATACATTATATATATCTTGTTTAAAAAAGAAGTGCTTAAGATTTATCAACCGGTCGTAGTGTTTCCAAAGTGAAAACACAAAAATAATTTTAATCATTCATTCAACCAATCATTTTTAAGTTTTAGTGGAGTTCTAAACAAAACATACATACAATTTGGAAATTTCTAACAATTTGGAAATTTCTATTTGCTTTAACTGATATTTTTCTTTCAAAATTAGGTCATTTTGAAACAAAATTATATTCTTCATTTCACGTATCGAGAACTGAGTTTCATTAACAAATTTAGCCAGAAGGTAAAACAAAATCAAGTTAGTGTTAAATATGTTTTTGGTCTATTAACTTTTAATGAAAATTGTAATTCGTTCCTCTTCGAAACTTGGATCCAATTTAGTCCTTCAACTTTAGAAATGTGTAGATTTAGTTCTTTTAATTAAATTTTGTTGAGTTTATTTAACATTTTAAACACATTTTTTAGCTAATATTAAGCTATCATGGAAGAGGAATTGTGTGAAATGGTGTAAACAACTCAAATGATATCATGAAACATGTTCCAAAAGTCAAATGAACTTAACAATTGGATTTAAAGGACTAAATTCACGCATTTCTGAAGTTGAAAAACTAAATTGGATGAAAGTTTCGAAGAGGAACTAATTTCAATTTTCATTGAAAGTTAAGAGACCAAAAACATATTTAACAAATCAATTTAATATTATGGATTGAATTTTTTTTTCCATTTATATACTATTATTTGATGTAGAAATCGAGAAAAATCTAAATGCATATTACATGATAAACTTAAAATCTTAATTAGGATGAATTATGATGCTTTTAATATTACGATGATGAGTTTAAATATAACTTCATCTTACAAAACAAACACTCAAGATTTCCTTCACTTAACTTTTGTTATTTAATTTTATTAGTCAATATGAGATCTACATGCGCTTGTGATCTTTCTGTAATAAGTCTTGCCTCCTTCTTAAAAAAAAAACATCATTATTGCAAGTCATATATAAACTATAAACTACAAAAAAGAGAAAAAAGACATTATTATTTGATCATAGTCTATCTGCGAGGTTCATTAAATAACTGATTATTCCTATTCTCCTCAAACTTTTGATGATACTTTCTAAAACAGATTCCTCAACTTATTGCAACAACTAATTTTCTAAAGCTTTATGTAAGTATTCATAGAAAGAAGACATATGATACCAATATTTCTTAAAAACAAATCTTTATCATAAGTTTTATATACTACTAAAAATTCTGATATTATATGAGATTTTTTTTTTTGAAAATTTGTTAAAAAAATTTACAAGAAAATACTTTTTCCTATTACTTTTTCTAAGAATCTTAATTGGTTGGTAATTTCTTTGTGGGTAATTATTTTCTACAAGATTATAAAATTTGTAAGTATTTCCTACAAAATTTGTTGTGAAAAGTGTTCTATACAAAATATTTTGTAAAAAAATTGGTAGCAATTTTCTACTTCATAACAAAATTTATAATTATTTTTAAAAAAAATCAAAAACAAATTAGCAGGAAATATGAGTTTTTTTAGTAGTGGTATTAGTTTTCAATTAAACCTTTAAACTTAAACTTCGTAAATTTTAAATTTGGTTGGAAAAAAATATAATAATAAATCTCCAATGATTAGAACTATTAAAATGGTTTGGAATCCGCGAGTCAATCTGACCCACCATAGATTCGGGCCGAGTTTGGTTGAAAATTGTTTACAAATTTTAATACAGGTTAATTTTTTACCTGACCCACCTAGAATCCGACTCACCTGGGTTAAACCCGTGGTGAGCCGAGGTGGCTCACCAATCTGTAAATAAAGAATTATACAAGTATTTTTATTATATTATTGGGCTTTACATTTGAGTCGAGTTAGGTTATTGTTTTAACCAACACATTGGTATTTTTGTGATTTTGGTTTGTAGTTGGAGTTTAACATCATTTTGGATTGCATTTGGATTATATTGAAGTTTATTTAGATTTTAATTATAACTATAATTTAGTTTTTTTTATATTGAAGAAAGAAAAAATTGTACCTTTTTTAGTTAAGTGAGTTAGTGAGCTAACCCGTTTAACCCATCAATCCGTGATGAGCCTGATCGAGTTCAATCTTTTTGACTCGCTAATAAGTGAGTCAGGTTGAATTGACTTACTAAATAATTAATTCATGATAAATCGAGTCAGATTATCTATTTTAACAACCCTACGAATTATTATGACTATAAAATGTGTTAAGGAATACAGCTTAAGTTAATGGGTGAGCAGCACACATGTACCAATAAGAAGAAACAACTATATGTCAGTATCATTATGAAATAAAGAAAGTTTCCTTTGGATCTGTGAAATAGTTGACTTAACATAATTTAAATATTCTTTCAAGCTCAGTGATTGCAGCACCTCCTCTCACATATTATTTGCTTCTTTCTCGTAAGTTTACATCGGTAATATATAGAAACGGACAAAAACAAAAATCATTTATATTTTTTCAACATGTCAAGTTATATTAATCACTGTTTTTATTACAAAAAGAAAAACAGAAAACAAACAACATAACAGTTACATCATCCAATAAAAAAAATTAAAAGATAATTACTTAGAAAATATAAAATTTGAATAGTCAATAAAATAAAAAATTGTAATACAAAACTTCATTAAAAATACTCGAATATATAAAACTTTGTAACTTCATTAAATCTTATTTTAATCAATGTAAAAGACATCTACTGTAAAATGAATTATTTTTAGTTACTTAATTAATAAATGTAAAATATGTAATTAAAATTTTATAGGGTATTTGTATGTTGCTTTCTGAACTAAGATAATTTAATTAAATAATTGAATGTAAAAAATTATTTTGCATTGCAACGTGGTCATGCTAAGATGAAACCGTTAGGTTGTAGTAGGTTCGAGATGTCACAAGTCTATTCTCGTACATATCCAATTTAGGCATCACTTTCAAACAATTTAACGAAAAATATTATGAAATATTTCTAATGAGCACGCATCCTATTATTCGTTTCAGAGTATTTTAGCTCCGTTTTTAAAAAGATATCTCAGAAAATAGAGGAAGATAAGAGTATTTAAATTTTCCTCAATTTCTAAACGATATGAGATTTATTGGATGTACCAGAACACTAATATTAACTAGTATTATTGATCAATGGAAATCAAGAAATAATAGTTGTAAGCATCTCATTTAAAATTATATAAGCTAAAAAATCCAAATAATTAATTCCATGATTCAGTAGAAAAAAAAAAACCCATGTGGTACGTGACTTTACGTTATCATTTAGTAAATTCATCTGTGTATTTATAATTATACATGGATAATTAATTTATTACTGAATTTAGGAAGAGAAAAAAACATAGAGAATTGGGTATGGTAAATCATAATAAGAAATATTAAAAACAATAGGTATTAATAGATTTGATAACCCAGTCTCATAATTACTATACAAAGGCCTTTTTTTTCTAACACGAATTCTCCAAATTCATTGAATTAGAAGTTAATTTTATTTGTGGTACTGAAACTCAACAAGTTTTCCACTTTCTAGAAATGGAATACAAATACATCAATTATATGTACACAAAATATAAAGGAAGAAAAAATTTGCTATAAACAAATTGTATCCTTCGCAAACTGTAGTATGCTAATTGATATTTAATTCTTATGCACTCCTATTCTTTCTAGTAAACCTTTATAGTAGGAGTATAAGTTGAGAATATGAGTATAAGTTGAGAGTTTTAAAAATAAAAAATTTGAATAATATATAATAAAAAAGAAAAAAACCTCATAATATTGGTTCTTAAAATTTCATATTAAAAATGATATGTGAGTGATGGTCTATACTTTTAATATATCTTCTAGAAAAATTCGAACAACGAATCTCTTTGGATTGTGCACTATTTGGACATTAAAAGGAGTTTCTAGAACCCCTATTTTCTTATATCAGAAAAGTTCCTCTATTTTCTTATCATTATTATTATAACCTACTTCTTTGTTTAATAAATTAGGCTTAATTTGACTTTCTTTCCATTTAAAGAAATCTTTGTCGTACTTGTCCGATCCTTAAAATAGTGGAATTAACTGTTTGTACACAACATCGGTTGAAAGTAATAATTTTTTCTATATTTTTTTATGAGATCCTAACGAGCTTGATCTATTAGAGCAGGGTGTGTTTATGTGAAAAATTCATATACTTTAGTTTATATTTTAAGTTCGTAGAGATAACATGTCAAGATGACATGAGACTTTCAAGTGATAATCAATTTGGGTGATCGAAGAGAGTGGTGGATTTTCGGTCAATATTTTGTAGGTGTCAAAATTTTAGTTAAATTACTCTTTTGGTCCATTTTTCGTTCAAAAGTGTAAATTTGGCCCTTTAGTGTTTTTTAGTTTCAATTTGGTTCCAATTTTAAAGAAATTGATGCAATTTGATCTTTTTCATTAAATTTCTTGAAGTAGAGTAATAATTTTTCATTAAAAATTGATACTAGGATTATGTTAATTACACCAACAAAGCAAACCATAATTATTCAAAACTTCAATTTTGATGAAAAAACCTTGGTCTGATTCAAGAAATTTAACGAAAAAAAGACAAAATTGTATCATGTTTTCACTCCCTTAACTTTCAATGAATTAGTCAATTTTAAAACTTTGGACCAATTTAATCATTCATATTTTGAAATAGGTAAATTTAGTCATTTTAATCAAATTTTATTAAGTTTATTTGATATTTCAAGCGCATTTCATAATAGTATTTGACTTAACATTAAAGTAAAAGTGTGTCAAACAATATAAACAACTCAAATACAATTCTGAAATGCGTACGTAACATCAAATAAACCTAACAAAATTTGATTAAAATGGCTAACATATTTCGAAAGATGAAAGACTAAATTGGTCCAAATTTTTGAAATAGATTAATTCCAAAATTCACTAAAAGTTAAGAGACCAAAAACATATTTAACCGTATTTTAAAACATAATTAATATACATATATAAAATTATATATATATATATATATCCTAAATATTTATAACAATTATAATATATTTATATTATTTCAGAGATGAAAAAAGTTTCATTAAGACTAAAAATTTAACATCAGAACCAACGTAAACATAACCAAATCTTATATCTTACAGGTCAATAGAATCTACAGTAAAGATAGCTCACCCAACACTCAACTATAAATTTAACATCATCCCTTTTGTCGCCTTTTCCACATGTTCGATCCTTTACATTAATGTCTAACTACTATGCCACGTGGTCTTCTCAACACCACCACTCTGCTTCTTTTAAAATCTCACTCTCAGGCTCAGTTAACACAGCACAACTTCAACACTCACCTCAGAGCACACGAACATAATTCAGAATGAGCACCGGCGCTGGCAAAGTAGCGTGTGTTACCGGCGCTTCCGGTTACATCGCTTCCTGGCTCGTCAAGTTTCTTCTCCAACGCGGTTACACTGTTAAGGCCACTGTTCGCGACCCAAGTATCTCTTCTTTTTCTTCTATGATTTTGCTTCTATGGCTGATTATTTATTCTTGTCATCAACCTAAGAATGAAAGTGAGACAAATATTAATATCCACAACACAACTCATACATGATTGGTGATGCAGGTAATCCCAAGAAGGTAGATCATTTGGTTAACCTTGATGGTGCGAAGGAGAGATTGCAACTCTTCAAAGCCGATCTTCTAGAAGAAGGTTCCTTTGACTCTGCCGTTCAAGGTTGTCATGCTGTGTTTCACACTGCATCTCCCTTTTTTTTTGGTGCCAAGGACCCGGAGGTTTGTTTGTTTGGTTTGCAGTGGGATTTGTGCATTTGTTTTATGTGTGGATTATACATGATATTATGTGTTTCAGGCTGAGTTGTTGGATCCAGCTGTGAAGGGGACTCTGAATGTTCTGAAATCGTGTTTGAAGTCGGCGACTCTGAAACGCGTGGTTGTAACTTCTTCTGTTGCCGCAGTTGCATGCAACGACAGGCCTAAAACCCCTGATGTTGTGCTTGACGAGACTTGGTTTTCCGACCCAGAGTTCTGTATTAGAAATGAGGTATGTGAATTTTACTCTAATAACCTTTCATTGCATGCTTTGATAAGCTTTGGCTGAAAATAAAGTTCACGTACTTCAATGAAACTATTTTGTTTTGACTCAAGCAAATTTTACCAAGCTAGTTATAATGAGATCGAAAAACTGTTCACGTAACTTCGTTATATGCTAGTAAATATAGTTGCTGTATGTTTAACATCGAAAATGTTTTATATGTTAAACATAAAAAAAATCATTTACATATTTATTTATATGTTTATTTTTCTTTGAATTTTGTATGTTGTACTTTTATTGCTATTATTATTTTATTTTTAAAGAAAATAATATTTTGACTACTAAATTTTAACAATTTTTTTTTACAATATGAGGTATCATCTTTTAAGTGGTTTTGAAACATTGAGAATGAGAAAATGAAAAAATGAAAAAAATGAAAACTCTTAAAAGATGCCACCTAAGTTTATAAGAGAAAATTGTCAAAATTTAGTAGTCAAAAAATTATTTTTCTATTTTTAATACTTATTTTATTGTATTAATCAACGATAAAATCAATGTCCTAAGTTCGACTCTTAGCAATATAATTGTTAAGGGAGATCGTTGCATATACGATCAATGGTCAAGTGTTAGGTGAATCAAATGATAATTGAATTGCTAGATTTACGGAGAGTGTGTTCAATCCAACATTATACTATATCTGTTTATGCTCTCTTACATTGCATTGGGGAAAATTAATATTAAGAGTGAGAAAAAAAAATTCTAATTGTAAAATCCAATATATAATGCTCGGATATATTTAAATATACTTATCTAAAATTCAAATTCATAATTAAAGTCTATTTAAACGAGTTAATCTTAAATTCAAATTCAAATTTTTTTAATTTTCATTCAATCCATTTAATTACATTCAGAATAAATATGAATTGGATATTTTTTTGGACTAACATGTGATAATTCGTTAAGTAGTGTTAACATCAATTTAATAGAATGAATTACACCGGTTCTATTTAAAAAAGGACTCAATTGAGTAAAGAAAAAGTATAGGAAACGAATAAATTATAGACCTAAATATAGAAACTAAAATACTAATTAAGCCTTTACTTTCAAGTCTATTTAAATGAATTTATCTCAAATCCAAATTCATAGTTTTGGATTTTAAGTTCAAACCTTTTAATTGGATATAGATAAGATTGAATAAGTTTTTGGATTTTTAATATTCAAATCAAAGGTGTGTTCAAGTTGGTCTAGGTTAGATGTCAATCTAAGTTAGTTTGGGCCAAAAGTTGAGTTAAGTTGACTTGAGACGGCTTCGTGGCCAAGTTAACCAACCCAGGTTGGGCCTAATTGGTTTAGACATAAGTTTAGCTAGGTCGACCCGAGCCTAGCTAAAGTTGAGTCAGCTAGGCCAAGGTCAAGTCAAGTCAGCCTTGTACCAACTCGAGTTAAGATGGCTAGGCCAAGATTAAGTCAAGTTGATCCCGAAACTAGGTTGAAAAGTGCCAACTTGGACCTAGGTCGGGCTGAGTTGGTATGATCCTGTACTAGTTAGTCTGCTCGAACCTTGGTTGATCTGAGTCACCATGGCCTTAGTCGAGCCAAATCCACCAGAGTCAAACTAATTTTGTCTCGACCCAAATCAAGTCGTATCAACTTTGAACCATGTCAAGCTGAGAGCACCCTGATCCCATGTTCAACCTAGTTAGCTTAGGCCTAGGTTGAGCTAAGTTGGCAAGAACTCATGTTGAGCTGACTCGGTCCAGGCCCACATTTAGCCAATTCAGTCTAGGTCCATGTCTATCAAAGTTGGCATGAGACCAGGTTGAGTTGAGTCTAATCAAACCCAGGTTGTGCCAAATTGACCTTGACCTAAGTCGAGCCAAGTCCACCAAGATTGATGTGGGTGGGCTGAAGTCTAGTTCAATTGATCCAAACATTGATTTGGCTTAGGCTTAGGTCGAGTTGAGTTGGCAAGAACTTATGTTGAGCTGACTCGGATCAGGCCCATATCTAGCCGATTCAGTCTAGGTCCATGCCTATCAAAGTTGGCATAGGGCCAGGTTGATCTGAGCCTAATCAATTCCAAGTTATGTCGATTGACCTTGACCCAGGTTGAGTTAAGTCTACCAAGATTGAGGTGGGTGGGCTCAAGCAGAGTTCAATTGATCCAAACATTGATTGAGTTGAGTTGGCTTAAGCGTATGACTAGTTGAGTGAACCCGAACCAAGGTTTAGTCAAGTCGATATGAACTCAAGTCAAGTTAAGTCTATAGGAGTTAAGGTCGAGACTAGTTAGCCCGGTTGAAGTAGAGGCAAGTTAATCAAACTCAGGTTGAGCCGAGTCTACTTGGACCCAGGTTAAGCTGAGTTGACCTGATCAAGGCAAGTTGTCTGGGTCATTGGTTTAGCCAAGTCGGCTAGGCCTAAATCAATTTAAGATGGTCTGAAGCGAGGTAGGGGTGAGTCGGTTAGGTCTGAAGTCGAGACATGTTAGCTCGGTCTAAGGTTGAGATGACTAAGGTGCAGGTCAAGTTAAGTAGGCCCGAGCCCATCTAGCTAAGTCTGTCCAAGTGCAAGACTTGTGATGTTAGCTCGAACCTAAGTCTAGCTAAGTCAACCCTATCCTAGGTGAGTTAAGTTGGCTCAAGCCAAGGTCGAGGCTAGTTGAATCAAGTTAAGGTTGAGTCTAGACTACCTGGGCTCAAGTCAAGCTAAGTTAGTCTTGGTGTACCTAGGTGGAACTAAGTTGCTTGATCCCAAGTTGAGTCTTGTTAACCCATATCCAAGTCAAGTTGAGTCCATTTGAGTTTTGGTCCATCCTAGAGATGGCAAATAAACCTGCCCCCGTGGGTATTACCAGAACCCGTTCCCATTTTGACGAGGAATCCCCACATTGACTGAGTATGGGTATGGGTGTGGGGAATCCCCGACTTGTTCAATTGTGTATGTGGATGGGTATGAGGATGTATATATCTCTGCCATAATACTCATCCCCGTTTAAATTATTAAAATATTCATAATTAATTAAGTAACCATATATATATATATATATATATATATATATATATATATAT
>Ga0099822_1011700_pt1 | contig 10653 bp, 8 predicted proteins | sample CowpeawhiteBW_FD_76839 | JGI IMG/M metagenome (GOLD analysis project Ga0099822, IMG submission 76839) | Root nodule microbial communities of legume samples collected from California USA - Cow pea white BW | ecosystem: Host-associated > Plants > Roots > Nodule | place: USA: California | collected... | reverse complement strand
TATATATATATATATATATATATATATATATATATATATATATATATATATATATATACGAGCATTGTATGTGTTTAACGTAATTCCATAGGTCTCGTGAGGAGATTTTATGGTGGTGTTATTTTAGTGTATGCATTGGACTATTGATTCAAGTAAGGTAATATCTTGAAACTCTAATGATCATTTACACTCAAATAGAGTAGAATGGTTCATGTGGTGAGAGTAGTAGGAGGTCCTAGTCTAAGGCAAGATAATGACCTTAGATGATCATGGATTTTCCTTGTGTGTGATAGGGTGAAACCCATTGGCAATGACTTTGTAGAGCAGTAGAGGCCACCACAAGTGCAAGTCTCTAGTGATTCTAATTCCAATTGGATGTATCTGAATAATCGAGTTTAATGTCAATTGTTTGTGTGTAGTTATGTGAATTAATTGTAGTTACCCATGTATGAATTATAATTGATATGATTTAATGGTCTTAGGACAACTCTTTTGTAAACTAGCTTACCATTACACTTTGTGGTCTTGTGTTGTGTTCTTCTTTTGTGATGATCACCATCCTGGTGGGAGCAGATGAAGATGCAGGTTTAGAGGCACCTTTGAAAGATGAGGAGTTCGTAGTTAGAGTAGTGAGATTGTGGCAGAGGTATGAGTGGTTAGTACGTTCGATATAGGGTTACCTTTAAAGTTTTGTTGTTGTTGTTGTATAAATATTATATTTTTATCGTTTGAACTCTTAAAGGACTATATTAATATACATTTTATTCTAAAAAATCTGCCTTTGAATATTATTATGAAATGTCTTATTTTATTAGTTTTACACTACTAAAATGGGATGTTACAATTATAATAGAAAATATTTTGAATTGTTTGGTTATAATAAATAACTTATATTGGTATATAGCGTTAACTATGTTTTTGGTTTTTAAACTATAAAGCGATATTGACTTTCGTTCCTATTTCAAATTTGATCTTGTTAGGTCTCCATACTTAATAAATGTATGAATACAATCTTCCTTGCTCAACAACATGAAAAGAATTATTCTTCCATCTTATCTTATGTTTCTCTCTTTTCTCCTTAGTTTCTCCTTCACAACTTAGGACACCCTCACTCTTCCATCATGGGTGACCTAGCAAAGCTTCCGTTCAACTACCGCCACTCATCGTGCCTGCAATTATGGTCATTGTCGGTGTGAGGAGGAAGAACAAGGGAGAGGATTTGAGAATCAATAGTGATTGTAGTCTGCTATTCACGAGACAACCAACTCTTTTCTCTCTCTTTTTTTAATTTCTTCTTTCTCATTTTATTCTCTTTATGGAGGAATAATTGGGGGATGGAGGTACTTGGATGAGTTTTGTGTGGCGTTGTTGATGGATTAAGTTCTGATTTATGGGGATTAAAGGGACGGATCTCGATTTTTGATGAATTGGGGCAATTGGGTGCATAGAGATGATAAATGTTATATATTGTAGGAATTTTTTTACATTATTTTATTTATTATTATTATGCATTTATTATGCTTTACTTATGTGTATTTTATTTTTGTTTCTAAAATTGTTCGGTAGGATTCCAAAATTGTTCAAAAAGATTTGTGTATATATTCAATGTGTATAATGAGCAGAAGTGAGAATGGTATCATAGCTTTTGATCCTTGGAAGCCTTTAACTATGATAAATTGAGCAACCTTAATTGATGTCTAAACCTAATTGCAGCCTTCATTGTTGCTCATTCAACCTCTGATCTATGTTGTGTGTTTTGGGGTCCATTATCGTATACAATTACAACTTTCATTGTTGTATTTTTATTTTATTCAAGTGTATCAACTTTTTTGTTACGGTCGAAATCGAAAATGGAGACAAGCCTCAGGTTAGAAGAGAGCTACATAATGTGCATTCAGCCTATCAATTGGATGGAAAAAATTATCTCAAATGGTCTCAATCTGCTCATGTTTTTGTTGATCCTGAAAATAAAAAAGGGTCTATCCCACAACTCAACCATGAGGGGTTAGAAAGAGTAAAATCATTCCTTAGTAACATCAAAAAACCAATAAGTATAGGTTCATTGACATATTCTGATAAGTTACCATATTTTGTTAGATTTAATGTCTCAAGATACCCCTTTTACCAATCATTGGATTTTAGACTTTAGATCACCAATCACATGACACCATTTTGTGAATTCTTTTCCACATATTTTTCATGTCCTAATAATGAAAAAATCTTCGTAGCTGATGGAAACATGATAACTATAGTGGGTCAAGGACATATATAAGTAAACCCAACCATACTTTTGAAAAATGCCCTTCATGTTCCTAAATTATCCATAAACTTGATATTTATCAATAAACTTAGAAATGACCTCTCTTATTATGTGATTTTTATAGTAATTCTTGTATATGGAGGACAAGAAATTAGGGAGGACAACTGGACATGTTAGAGGGTGGAATGGCCTTTACTATTTTGGATTGAACCAGCATGTTATGAGTCACTCTTTGATGATTGAATCTTCAATACACAACCAGGAAAATTTTCAATTGTATCATTGTCGTCTTGGACATCAATCATTTCATGTTATAATAAAACTTTTGTTTCCTTCTTTGTTTAAGGATTGAATTTGAATATGCATAATCATCATTGTGAGGTTTGTGAATTGGCAAAACACAAATGTGTTATGTTTCCTCCCACTTGCAATTAAATGAGTTGTAATCTTTTTTATGTGGTGCATACTAATGTGTGGGGTCCTTCTAATGTTTCAAATATTTCAAGAGGTAAATGGTTTATTACTTTTATTGATGATTGTATGGAGAAACTTGGCCTTTTCTCCTTAAAAGAAAATATGAGGTTAGTTCTGTTGTTATAAAATTTGTGGCATTGAGTAAAAATCAATTTGGGGTGATTATCGAGAAATTTAGGTATGATAATGCTAAAGATTATTTTAATCATTAAACTTTCTTTTTTTCAAAATGAAGAGATTATTCATGAATCCTCATGTGTTTATACACCCCCAACAAAATGTAATTGTTGAACAGAAAAAAGAATATCTTTTAGCACAAACAAGAGCACTTCTATTTCAAAATAATACTACTGAAAGATGACAAGTTTGTAGATGAGTTTATATTTCCAAATCTATTTTCTGAAAGAAAAATAATACTACTGAAATTAAACTTGTTTAGAGAGAAAAAATGGTAAATCAAAATCTTCCTAAAACTGAATAAGGTAAAAATTCCACTCATACAAAAAGGCTATTCCAAGATTTGCTCGTGTTCAAGAGTTCAACCCGTTACCATTACAAGAAGTAAATATATCTAAACCGGTAAATCCTAACTCTATTAACCATGATGAATCTCCTTGTGATGAGTTTGTTACATAGAATTTATACCTTACAATTGGCCTTGGAAAATGAACTTGAGTTGTGACTAAACCTTCATATCCTTTAGTAAATTATTTATGCTTTGAAAAATTCTCTCTTACACATAAAACCTTTCTCACAAGCCTAAACACTACAACCACACCTTCTTCTATATCTGAGGCATTAATTGACAAAAAATGGAAACAAGTCATGGATTTGGAAATGAAGGCTTTAGAGAAGAATAATTCTTGGAAGCTAGTCACTCTACCACCTCAAAGAAAACTTATTGGGTACAAATGGATTTATACAGTAAAATGCAAGACTAATGGAACCATTGAGAGGTACAAGGCTAGGTTGGTGCTAGAAGGATTCACTCAAACACATGAAGTAGATTACTTGGAGACTTTTGCACTAGTTGCAAAAATGAACATGATTAGAGTTATATTATTATTGATAGCAAACCGTGATTGAATTTGTTGCAATTTGATGTGAAAAATGTTTTTCTACATGAAGATCTTGAAGAAGAACTATACATGGAGGTACCACCTGGATATATAGGATAGGTTAAGGCAAACACAATATGCAAACTAAAAAAGGCATTGTATATGCTAAAATAGTCACCTAGAGCATGGTTTGTGAGGTTCACCAAAGTCATAATGAGTCTCCAATATAAATAGAGTCAAGGAGATCATACCTTGTTTATTAAGCATTCTAATTCAAAAGGGTGACAATTTTGTTCATCTATGTAGATGATATTATTGTGAATGCTAATGATGAACATGAAAAATAAAGATTAAATTGATATCTGGCTAGAGAATTTGAAATTAAGACATTGGGGAAATTGAAATGCTTCCTAGGAATTGAAGTTGCTCACTTCAAGAAAGGGATTTGTATATCTCAACAAAAGTATATTACTGATCTATTGTAAGAAACTGGTAAAATGGCCTACCAACCAACGAACACGCTTGTTGATCCAAATGTAAGGTTGGGAAATTAAGAGGATGGTGTGGTTGTTGATAAAAAAAAGTATCAAAGGTTTGTAGGAAGACTTATTTATTAATCTAACACTAGACCTTATATTACTTTTGATATGAGTTTAGTAAGTCATTTTATGCATCAACCAAAGGAAAACCATTTACAAGCTATTATTAAGATTGTTAAGTATTTGAAAGGGACACCAAGAAGAGGAATTTTATTTAAAAGAAACAAGAATGTCAGTCTTGAAGCATATATTGGTGTTGATTTTGCAAGTTTAGTTGTCGATAGAAGATCGACTACTGGTTATTGCACTTTCCTTGGTGAAAACTTGGTAACTTGGAAGAGTAAAAAGCAAAGTGTGGTAATCATGTCTAGTGTTAAAGTAGAATTTCAAGCAATGGCTCAAGGGATATGTGAGCTATTGTGTTCAAAATTTATATTAAAAGACTTGAATATAAAATGGGATGGACCTATGAAGCTATACTATGATAAAAAGTCTACAATTAGCCTAGCCCATAATCTAATTTAACATGATAAAACCAAACAGATTGAACTGGACAAATATCTTATTAAAGAAAAACTTAATAGCGACATGATTTGCACATCATATGTTTCTTTTCAAGGACAACTTGCAAATATATTTACCAAAGGGTTGAACAATAATAATTTTGAAAGAGTTATATCTAAGAAAGGAATGAAGAAAAAAAATTATTCACCATCTTAAGGAAGAGTTTTGAGATATTTTAGGAAATTTCTAAAGTTATTTTTATGTATATAATTTTTTTTATTTCTAAAGTTGTCCAGAAGGATATATATATACATATATATATATATATATATATATATATATATATATATATATATAATGTGTATAATGAGAAAAATTAAGTGAGAATAATTTTTATTCTTGAGATCTATCCTTTGAAGTGAGTGCAAACCTCACCTTATAAGTTGTTTTTATAAGGTTGAATTAATTTTAAAGTCCACTTCTTAACATGGTATCAGAGTCATGAGTTAGAGTCTATCCTAGCGAAGTTGTTTGTTGGGTCTATTGTTCCACTCGTTATCGGACCACCCATTAATATCTAGTCCCACGCTTGAGATGTATATGTCTCGATGTGAAGGGTTATGTTAGAAGTTTCACAATGTCTAGAGATAAGGTCAATATTTTTAGTATATAACTGGATGCAAACCTCTCATTATAAGTCAGTTTCGTAAGGTTGAGTTAGGATCCACTTCTTAACAATAACAAATATTCAAACCATGCTTTTGACCTTATTTTCGCTCAAGTGGAAATATAGCTAAAAATAATCGTATTCTTGGTAATATTTTCGCTCAAGTGAAGAATTTTTCAATTAGACAAAAGTGACATGCAACTCAACTCCTGGATCTACTAAATTTTCACTCAAGCTATTTTTTTTTTGTAATTTTTCTCTTCTTGCCTATTTGATGAATTGTATTTGAATATATATTATAAATGTAAAATGAATATTAGTCTGTATATTAAATTGATTTGTGATTTTGTTTAAGTGAAATAATGTTGTATGAAAATGATTATGGAGAATTATATAAGACTTGTATGTATAAGTGATCACATATTTGGGATGATGTGTGAATTATCATTTGATTTGGGTATTAAGTATTGACATCTATGTTGAGAGAATTCTCATACTTCACTAATGATTTAAGTCATATAGACAAAGATATCATGTAGTGAGAATTTCATAGGAGAGTTTTTTGTACATTGTACATGTGTAAAAGTGCGACTTGAGTTGTAATAAACTTATCCTAATCCTTTTTCCTAAATTCACTTGTAAATATAAGTTTTAGTTATTTGATCATATGTTAATCTCTATTAAGACATACTTAGTAAAATCTTTCAAAAGGTGTCAATATATAGATTCAGTAGTTGTTATATATTGAATTTTTAATGAAAATATATTTTTTATTTGTTTTGTAAATTGTAGTATCACTACTAAAAAAACTCATATTTCCTGCCAATTTTGTTTTGAAATTTTTTTTGTAGGAAATACTTATAAATTTTGTTATGAAAAAAAAATTGCAGAAAATTACTGCCAATTTTTTTGCAAAATATTTTTTATAAAACACTTTTTGCAACAAATTTTGTAAGAAATACTTGCGAATTTTATAATTTTGTAGGAAATAATTACCCACGAAGAAATTACCTGTCAATTAAAATTCTTAGAAAAAATAGCAGGAAAAAGCCTTTTCTTGCAAATTTTTTTAACAAATTTGCAAGAAAATTACCATGTAATATGAGAATTTGTAGTAGTGTATATTTAATACAACAAAAGCATATATAAGTATAGATGTAGGTAGCGAAAATAATATAGATATTTTTTTTTTATTTTAAACTACTCATATATAAATATTTCATATTTGTATATATTTTGTATTTTATATCATATTACCTATTAATATAAGGAAAATGATTGAATGACTAATGCATTTTGACTCCCACCATACTCCCTGACGTGGAAAATGAATTTTCAATTTTTTTTATTTGCAAAAGTGGGAGTGGCACGTGAGGGAAGGAGAATGTTAATGAAAGGGAACATTTGAAAATGGTGAGAGAACAAAAAATAGAAAGCCAGTTTTGCTCTAAAACCACTCTCACACCATTGAAAGAAAGGCCTGAATCCTTGGAAACTCTCCAACCCTACCTGCGAAATCCACCATGCTGGTCAGAAAATCTCCAACCTCCTTGTGAAAGGCAAAAGTGAGAAGAGTGAGAGAAAAGAAAGGCAAAAGGGAAAACAAGTGAGAGAAGAGAAAAACAGTTTTCATAAAACACTCCCAAGCATCAAAAGGAAGGGTTTCTCGTGTAGGGGTAGGGAGAAGTGGTGAAGACGAAAGTGAGAGGAAGAAGACGACATTTTATGGAAATCCTCTTTTCCAAGTTTTGTCATTATTGTTGAACCCTAAGGGCAACCCATTTTGTTCAAAGATTTGTGTTGTCGCTCCTCTCCGTTAGTTGGAAACTCGTGGCAGGTTCGATATCTTATTCTTTCTAAATTCATTTATGTAGGTATTTGCCATGAAATTGCACGATTGAGATATGTTGTATGTATTAAATTTGAATGTGTTTTGTGGTATTTGGTTTGTCTCAAATGGATTCATGTGACATTTTGCCATTAAGTGAGAAGTTGTTTTGGTTCATATTTTAGTACTGTAACAAGGTTGATTTTGTCATTGAGGGAAGGTTTATACCGTTGTTCTTCAATTAGGCTACCTAGAAATTTAGTGACCTAAAAGGCCCCCAAATTCATAGGTTATGTTATGTTGAATATAGTCAATGATTTTTCAGTTGTTGTGATTAATTGTTTTGAGTTAAGTTTAGTTGTGATACCATTTGTGAAGTCATGAAGTTTTTATAGAGGAGTGTGGACATATGTCTGACATTGTTGCAGTAGCTTTTAAGGTTGACATAAGTTTTTCATTAATTTTTTATCCAAAAATTGTTATGTGTGGAGTTTTTAAAGAGGTTGTGAAACTAAATAAGAAGTAATTCATGTTTTTTTTTTCTGTGTGAAGAATAGTTAAAAGTGATAACAATTGCATTAATGTAAGTTTCACTTATAAATTTGTGGTGACCTCAATTATGTATTCAGGTGAGAATTATGAGTGAAGTCAATGAGGGAAGCGATTTTAGTGGTGACGAGAAGGTATGACACATTTTTTAATTGATTTGATTTTGAATGTGGTTTTGATTACAATTGCCATAAGTTTTTTTTTTTGTTCGTTGTTCCATATTTGTTTCAGGCATTCATGTCGGACCAAATTTATTGGTAGTTTGAATAAGAAGTTAACAAAGGATGAAAAGTCATTTATTCAAGCAACATCATTTGGATGGTTGGTTAAGTTGAAAGGGTGTCAAGATATCTAGGAATCTTTTGAGTCTCTTAGTTAGTAGGTGGGTTGAAAGGTTGGGGGGTTTGACATGGGTACAGAAGTTGTTGCATTTAGCTTATTAAACATATGTCTTGGTCTTGGTTTGAGGGGGTCAGAAAATTGATTTAATCCAAGAAGGGTTAGATAGTGATTGCAAGAAGTTATTTGGACCTAACAAAGTTGTTGATTTTGAAATGGTATATGATTACCTATTAAAACATAGTAAACATCTTCAAGTTAATGATTTTTGTAAGCTTTATCTTTTGTTAGGAATTTCTAAGTTTTTGTTGCCCAATCGTAATGGCATAGTTTTTTTCTATTTTGTTTGACATTGTTGATGACGTTTGTAATATTGGGAAATATAATTGGGGTGGTGTGGTGTATGAGTATTTGGTTGGAAGCATTTTTAAAGTTAAAATGTTGTTGAAGGAGAAACCAAGTTTGAAACACTTCCATGTAATTGGATGTATTTACTTGTTACAGGTACCGTATGTTTAATTTAGTTGATTTTCCATTTCATGAGTTAAAAGTACGTGCTCATGAGTTGTGACTAATTTTCCTTTCAAATGTTTCAACTTAAAGGAACGACATCCGACCACCAAGTTCTCTAGAATCTTTCATTGGATGGAAGTGAAAGTAAGGGACCGTGTGTAAGACCCGGGAAAATTAATTAATTAAATAATTAATAAATTAATAAATGCGGGTAGAAGACGCCTTTATGACATTAATTGTTGTTTAATGTGACGTGGAAAAGGGCTAGCTCATGTGGTTGAGAGTATTTTGATTGCGTGAGAGGACTTGGGTTCGAGTCCTAAGTATGCCAATTATGTGTGATTGTTTTGTTATTAATTTTTAAGAATATGTATGAGTAGGTGATTGGTATTGTAAACTTATGCTGATTGTGTATATCACCAAATGGAATTTGGTATAGTGGTTGTACTATGGTCTTGTGAGTGGAAGGTCCCGGGTTTACACCTTAGTAGACAGAACTTAACCTTTATTTTTATTAAACTTGGATTGGAGTAAATGTGGAAAGGTAGAGAACCTAGCAGAGGCAGCCAAGAGGGTTGGAAAAACTATTAAATAATTGACATATGGGGGCAGCCAAGAGGGTTGGAAAAACTATTAAATAATTGACATTAAGAGGAATTAAAACCCACCCTAAGCCCAAACTCGTTTTATTTTTTTACCCATCTTAAAGGCACCTATAAAAGCCAAAAATTAGGTAAAGGGAAGGGTTTTGGCATTGCTGGGAATTGACTTTTGAGAGGAGCACGGGTTTGAGAGTGTGAACTGAGTTTTGAGGTGCAAGGGTTGAAGCAAGAAAGGAAATCGTGAATCAAGGGGGGGTCCTGTCTTCATAATTTGATCGCACATTCCAGGTTAGGGGAGTTGTCTTTGCGCATGTGATTTATTGATGTGTGTGCTATGAGTATTGACTTATGTGTTTGCTCACATGAATTCTGGATGGTGTATATTTTCGTATTCCATGTACTATGAATGCAAATTGGTTGGTTGGACATTTGGGTACAAAGTCTTATGTGAATATATTGGGTATATTGAGGGTTTTGGTATGGAATTTGGTAAAGATTATTCAATTTCGAATTGGGGTAATGTGAATGGATGAAGTAACCTGTTTGATGTGTGCCAACTATTGTTTTATGTTGGGTAATGTTTGAATGTTGTTTTGGAATGTGTTGGTATGCGAATTGGGCAAGGTTGGGGAAATTTCGTGCGCGATCAAAATTGAAACTCTACAAGTCTCGCCCAAGCGAGTCCATCTTGCCTAAGCGAGAGTTGCAGAGTCTCATGTGTAGTTCTGGTACGCGTATCTCGCCTAGGCGACTCTGGACGAATTGAGCGACTTGGTCTCTCACTCAGGCGAGAGACACTCACCCAAGCGAGATCGCGAAGTGACTTGGGAATTTTGAGCGCGATATCTCGCCCAAGCGAGAGGTTTTTGGGTTTTGAGCGATGGACACTCTCGCCCAAGCGAGAGTGACTCGCCTGAGCGAGTTTTCGAAGTGCATTGGTGTTGTTTTGTCGAGACTTCGTCTAAGCGAGGTCTGTGTGTTGTTTTGGGCGAAGATGTGACTCGACCAGGCGACAGGATCTCGCCTAAGCGAGATAACTTGATGTGATTGTTGTTTTAAGCTCGCTCAAGCGAGGCGAGCTAGCTTAAGCGAGGCTGAGGGCTAAGCTTGGGCGAGAGGTCCCTAGCTTAAGCGAGTTTGTGTGAATTACTATGTTTTATGTGCTTGTGAGTGTGGCTTGGTTGTTTATACCAAGTTTAGATTGTATATGCATGTGGTGTGATGTTTGGGCTTGAAGGACTAAGTCCAATAGGGGTCTGGGATGTGCTCGGTGGTTGGACACATGATGGGCATGGAACTGGTTGAGTTCCCGTCGGCTAC
>Ga0099822_1011698_pt1 | contig 10655 bp, 9 predicted proteins | sample CowpeawhiteBW_FD_76839 | JGI IMG/M metagenome (GOLD analysis project Ga0099822, IMG submission 76839) | Root nodule microbial communities of legume samples collected from California USA - Cow pea white BW | ecosystem: Host-associated > Plants > Roots > Nodule | place: USA: California | collected... | reverse complement strand
ATATATATATATATATATATATATATATATATATATATATATATATATATATATATATATATATATATATATATATAACTTACTAAAATTAACTTTTCATCAAAAGTATTGAATTATCCGCCAAAATTTTAAGATAAAGGAATAATCAGCTATTTTACAAATCTAAAAATAAAATATATAAACAAAAATTTCAGAAGACAATCATCTTTATGAAATAAAAGACAAAAGATTTAATAATTGATTTTCTTATTCATAATTTTTGTAACATCAATAATACAATACTCATACTCATACGTAATCTACTTCTATTTTATACAAATTAAATCAAGTTTTATTATTTTAATTCTAAAATGTATATATAAATTGTTCCATTAAATATACTTTAGTTATTCTCAATAGTTATAATTATATTTTGAAAATTGATAATTGTTTATATGAAAATAATCTTATATTAAACACTTCCTGAAATTTACATTAGAATAAATTACATGTTAAGCTGTTTCAATAATTTTATGAGTATAATAATTCATAATATATTAGTCGGCATATATGTTTTCATTATAATTTGATATACATGTCATGTTCACACAAAAATACAACTGGAAAAAAGGCAAACCCGAAAGAAATTCCAAATAAAAAAGTGTAATGGACCCAAAATGATAAGAGTTAACTATTGATTCTCGTTCTAGATATTTCGAGGGGACAACACGATAATGATACCCAGCTAGACCACGAGTATACCACGCGCCCAATCCTACTTTTACATCTCAGCCCTCCACGTTCAGTGACATCCAACGGTTCTCACTTCACCAACTTCTCCATTTACTCTCACACACCCATCTCTATCCGCACACTCACAATATCAACGCATTGTCACCATTCCAACAAAACAAACCCTTTCCGTTCCGTCTTCCTCTGCTTTTCAAATCCCCTTTTCGCGGAATTCCGAACCAAAACCATGCTTCTCCGAACCGCTGCTGCTTCGTCACTCTCCCTCTTCAACCCCAACGCTGAACCTTCGCGTTCGGTTCCCGTTCTGGCGAACAACGCCAGCCGCTTGGTGGTTCGCGCCGCGAAAGGATCCACGAACCACCGCGCCCTAACTGGCGTGATTTTTGAACCTTTCGAGGAGGTGAAGAAGGAGCTCGATCTCGTTCCCACCGTTCCGCAAGCTTCTCTCGCGCGCCAAAAATACGTTGACGAATCTGAAGCCGCCGTTAACGAACAAATCAAGTTGCTCTTCTCTCTCTTTCTCATCGGTTTCATCTCACTTTGTTATTGTATCGTTCTGATTGTTGTTTTTGGATGCAGTGTGGAGTATAATGTTTCGTATGTTTATCATGCTCTGTTTGCCTACTTCGATAGGGATAACGTTGCGCTAAGAGGTCTTGCTAAGTAAGTAACGGTTTCGTTAATCTTTTAATCTGTCGTTTTATTTGATACTGATACTAATCAGGAGTGATTTTCTATAATTGATGATTATTGTCTTGAAAAAGGTTTTTCAAGGAATCGAGTGAAGAAGAACGAGAGCATGCTGAGAAATTGATGGAGTATCAGGTTTTTTTTTACTTTGACTTATTTTACATATTTCGGCCGATAGACTGACGTTGATGTTGAACTCTGAATTTCGATTGTGTTGTTTCGATGTATTTGTTTTATTCATTTTCAGAACAGGCGAGGTGGCAAAGTGAAGTTGCAGTCAATTGTGATGCCGCTTTCTGAGTTTGATCATGCAGATAAAGGGGATGCACTGCACGGTTAGTGTTCTGGCCTTATAATTTCTCTTTTTAGTGTTTTCGGTCCAGATCGTATGTTGTAATTAGATTTCTTTTTTTCACTTGTTCTCTGTTTATACCCATCTGAAGTGTGACATGTGTGGTATGTGGTTTTGATAGTTGAAATCTTAAGTTTTAACATCGTCTCTAGATTTGAAATTCTTATTTAATATAATACTTCCTCAATTTGATACTATTGTTAGCATCTTATGATGAATAATTAATGATTTGAAATTATGCAAGACATTGTTGTGAGACCTTTTTTTTTATTTACCCTCATAAATTATTGCCATCGAAAAGTTATAGGAATGGGTTTTTGTATGGGAAGGAATTTAAGGAGCACTACTAGACACAGACCTCTGTTTTTCTTTTGCATGAAACTACGATTTTATCTTCACTATTTGTATTGGTCTCTATTTTATCCTTTTTTACGTCTATGGTTGTGCGAATTTAGATTTTTGCTGTTGTGTTCTTTAAAATACAATTATGTTAATTTAATTTTGACGTATTAAAATATATTAAAAATATTTTTTATATACCAAAAAATATTTATTTATACTATATAATAAACCCTTCCAATTAGGAGAAAAAATTAAATGAAATGAAATAAAAATAAGAAGAAATAACGAAATGTGATTTTCTGCAATTTAAAATGTTTAATTAATTTGTTCTAATTAAATTAATTTATAGAAGTTATCTTAGATAATTTATTTTTATTTTCTAAAAGGTATTTACAGATAAATTTAATCACGCGCCAGTTTGCTGGCCACTAATGTTATTTTAATTAAATAAAATCGTGATTGATGTTACATTTGTATATCATTGCTCTACTATTACTATGTAGAGATGCAATATTTATTACGAAAATGATAAATACAAATGAACACTTCAACTTGTTCAATATTTTTGAACTTCTTTCGGCTTTTCCTCTTGAATTTCTCCACTGGGTTCATTATTTGACAGGGTTAAACATGTTTTCTTTTTCTTATTTCAGCAATGGAACTCGCTCTGTCATTAGAGAAGCTAACGAACGAAAAGCTCCTTCACTTGCACAGTGTAAGCCGCCTTTATTGGATCGCCTTGTATTGGATCTTAGTTCTGGTTTTGCTGCTTTGTTTCATTGGTCTTGTGTACGTTGATAATGATTTGTTAAAATGGAAGTTCCTTATTTTGAACTTGATGCATGTTTTGGCAGGTTGCCACGAAGAACGGTGACGTGCAGTTGGCAGACTTCGTCGAAAGCGAATTTCTGGGTGAACAGGTATAAATGCAATGTAAATTTGGTGTTGCAACCATTTTTCAAGAGTGAGATATTGTGCATATTTATTTGTGTTTTATGCATTGCATTTGGCAAAATAAGTCTAATCTTAAATGGTTTCTTTCTTAGGTGGAATCCATCAAAAGAATATCTGAGTATGTTGCTCAGCTCAGAAGAGTTGGCAAAGGACATGGTAAGAATTTCAAACTCTGGTATTTGCATTTTTTGTTTCGACGATCAAAGAAAGGTATCGTTGTATCTTATTTGTCTTCCTTGATGAACTTTCAGGTGTGTGGCACTTTGATCAGATGCTACTCCACGAAGGAGGGCACTTAGCTTGATGGTTACTGTTTCCCCTTTCTATTATTTGTATCTTTCTCGTCTATGTGATGTTTGAGTCTTGTGCTAGAGAAGGTGAAACTGAAACTACGGATGAATAAATGTTTTGTAGTTTGTTTACTTTTGATCAGGGAAAAAAACTTTTTTTCTCAAAATATGCTCCCTAAACTAATATCCATGAATTCACCGATGCGAGATTAAATTGTCTCAATTTCAATATCACGTTATAAGCGGGGATATCCGGTCCTTCTATAATCAAATGGAAATCAGCTTTTAATTTATTTCTTTCACCTTTACTTCTAGTTATACATTTAAAAACAGAGTGTTGTAACAATAATTGAAGTATATAATAAATCGTACCATGTGATGATGAAGATTAGATATAGCTTTTTCAACGCAATTTATATTTTATAATTGATGCAATGTTTCCTTGTTCATTTTATTGAGTTGAGTATGTTTTTGTTGGGTAGTTTTGTTGCCATTATTTTCAAAAAATGGGGCAATATTTCCGGCATTTTGAGCTTCGGGCCAAGTCATGGAACTTTATGGCTTTTGCGTCCTGCACCTATAATTTCATTCTGCACTTCATCGAAATTGTAAATTGTCAAAAATGACATTGACCTAATTTAAGTTGACCTAAACGGTTCTTCCTCCTCTATGCATCCCCCATCCAGTCTTCTCTGGACTTCATCAAGCATTTTTTCCTTCACCAACACATTATTTTTTATTGAAAAAGACCATTGCGGCGGCGTGCGGCTTGGGTGTCTGTTTTCAACACTGAAGAAGTTGGTTAGTGATTGTTTTCTTCACCCAAACAAGTATCAGTTTCTTCTTTCTCGTCAGTATAACCTTTAACCATGTGAAGAAAACTATAAACATCCATCCCTTCAATATCACTTTTATTTGCAAAAAAACAAATGTCAACATTCAATAATGCTTACCCAGAACTCCAATTATTGAAAACAAATTTAAGAGAAAAGAATCTTGAATTTATAATTCGGAAAGTTTCATATTGCATTAAAACATGCAGGGTTTTGGGATTTACCTTTTTGGAATATAATTATACTTTTTTCACGGAATTCATTCTTTGTAATCACTTTCGAATTTAACATTCTAGAATAATAATTTTCTAGTTCGGAAACAGTGTTCCTTCATAGATAAGTTTCAAATAAGACTCTCTAGAACAAAAGTACAATTAAATAAAATGATCCAACAAGAAAATGATAGGGTTTTGAAATTTAAATCATTTTATATTTCAATAAAAGTATTATTTTATAGGTTTTAGATTAGAGGTCGAGGAAAATATACGTGTTTGTGTATTACCACCTTTTTATTATTCAGCATGGTAAAAAGATGTTTATTTAGTTTGCACTTTTGTAATCTTTTCATGTTAAATTTGATTTAACAATTATCATTTAATATTTATTTTGATATTTTTATATAATTATAGTTGTTTTCTTAATATTTGATATTAATGAAAAAAATATCATTTGAGTATCAAATATTTCATAATATTATTTCATGGACGAAGATAGGGATGAAAAAGAAATATCAAACTAATTATCTGTTAGGATAGAAATAAAATTTATAAAGAAAAAGAGATATGATAGGCAAACCCTAACCATCCTGTTCTCTTTCCAATTTCCTATAAGACAAAATGTATAATAAGATATAAATTATTTACACAATCTCAAATTTCCAAAATCTTTTAAAATTAAAAAATAACTTTAAAAATAAAAACATTTCCTAAAACTAATCTAAATAGAAAAACATTAAGTCAATATTTCAACAGTAACATTACCGAATAGTAAATTCATAATTACGTTAAATTTTACTATTATTATATAAAAAGAACTTCAGTAAACAAGATGACCTACTTTGTCTCAATGTTTTAACAATATCTCTAAGAAATTGTTTCTGATTCGATATTTGAAACAAATTCTTAAATGAAAACTACTATACCAAAAATGACCTTCAATGTTTTAAATGAAACCCTAAACCCTAAACCCTAAATACTATATAAATAATTATCAAAATGAACATAGATACATTTTAAATCATTTTCCTTTAACATAAAGAATTGATTCATCAAATATATAGCACGCTAATAATCCAACAACTACACCATTCTTCTGCTTAGATAAAATGGATTCAACGATTTTGTGCATCCAGAAACCAAGAAAAATACTAAGGAATGAAACGATTGCACCATGAATATAACATCCACAATAAAATTGTATAGAGCAAGAGTCAAAATTCAACGATTAAAATCTCTTGGACAAAAGAAATTAAAATCAAAAACATTGAATTAAACTAAGAAACACTCAAAAAGTCTTTTAATTCAGAAGGGGAATATTTAAGCAGCAGTTGCTTGCTGAGCAGCAATCCTTTTTCTAGCTTCCTCAATGATGGATAGCTTAATACCCTTACCCTTGGGAAGTGATACCCATGGCTTTGTGCCCTTACCAATGGTGAACACATTTCCCAAACGAGTGGCAAATTCATGTCCAGTGGCATCCTGAACGTGAATTGTCTCAAAGCTACCCTTATGCTTCTCCCTGTTCTTAATAACTCCAACACGCCCCCTGTTTCTTCCTCCAGTAACCATAACAACATTCCCAACATCAAACTTGATAAAATCAACGATCTTGTTTTCCTCCAGATCCAGCTTAATGGTGTCATTGGCTCTGATCAGAGGATCTGGGTAACGGATGGTACGACCATCATAGGTGTTCAGGTATGGAATACCTTTCTGCCCAAATTGCACTGACCTAACCTTGCAGAGCTTAAACTGTCATATACACACAAGACAAGAAGAAATACACATTAAACCATTAATATGTAGGAAAATTCGAACCAAGAAGACGCATACAACTAACTATGCAAGTTCAGAAATTGACTTCTTAAAAGTTCATTAGCCTCAAAATTTCTTAGCCTGCCTATGCAACACCTTAACACTGTGAAGCCAGTCTTCTATATTAATTACTTTATGGGAACAGTATATGGCAAAAAAGGTTGGTTAATGAATAAAAAATATTCAACATAACCGTAATAAGTACTTCAGAAAAAATGGCAAACATAATAAATATGTTCAAAATAATAGTGTATAAAGTACCTTTGCCTCATCATCCCTGATAGAATGAAGACGGAAGCGACCTTTGGTGTCATAAAGCAGGCGGAAGTTCTCATTTGTTTTGGGGATGGATACAACATCTGCAAAGAGAAATAAAATTTCAATGACTCGAGAATGGACTAATATTATCATCAAATTCAAGATCACGGTTTAGCATAATAAAATCAAAAAACATGACGACTCAAGAAACTCTGGCAAACATTTAAAATATTTATGAATGTCACAGAGAGTGAGAGTATATTCAGCGTCCATATTATGGGCATGAATCTCGTTAGTTCACTAAATACTTAGTTTTCAACGACAAAAACATAATTTTATTCCTATTCAACAACATGAATATAATTTTATAGGTTTCAACAACCTGTTACAGAGATTTCTTTAAATAATTCAAATTCAGAAAACATAAAAAACACATACATAAACAATATAGCATGTTATTAACCACTACAGCTTCAACCCAAAATACAATACCGCATAAATTTTGCCTTATAAAATCATTCAAACAAGTATTCTACCAATTAGCGTGCCACAAACGTACCCATGAAACCAGAGGGGTATGTCTTGTCTGTCCTGACTTTGCCATCAACAAGAACATGTCGTTGCATCAGAATAGCAATGACCTCACGGTATGTCAGAGCATACTTCAACCGGTTTCGCAGGATGAGTATGAGGGGAAGGCACTCCCTCGACTTGTGGGGTCCAGATGAGGGTTTGGGTGCCTGTGCAAGAAAAAAAAAATTACACGTTAGTCTATAAAAATAATTCCTTTAAACGTGATCAGACAATAAAGAAAACTCCACTTACAAATGCACCGCCCAGTTTGTCAAGCATCCAATGCTTAGGAGCATTGAGCCTCTTCAAATGTTTCTTCAATCCCCTAGCCTGTATCAATAACAAATACACACAAAAATCAAAACACAATCTAAGAGAGATTCAAACAGCAAACCTAAATTTGAGCAAACCTAAACTTAATAACCTAAATTTGAGCACACCTAAACTTAATAAATAAAAGTTAGGGTTATATCAATGGATCCTCCAATAAAATATCATATTAAAACCTTATCTTCCTCCGTTGCAGGCACAGAATAAAACCTAAACCTAGACAGACTCGGTATACAGAAATCAATACGAACCCAATTAGTTAAAATACTATCGCCCTTTAATACAAACAGAAAACATAGAAAAGTATGGAACAGATCGAAACCTAATATGGAGATGAGAATGCATCAAAATCATGGAGATGAGAATGCATCAAAATCATGGAGATGAGAATGCATCAACATCATAAAGAAGAGCAGAAAGAGAAAAGCAGAAAGAGGATACCAACCATTTTGGAATTGCAAACGAAACCAGTGCTCCACTGCTACGACACTAAACTGAAGAAACTCAACACGCAGCTGCCGCACTTATGAAGAGGGTTTTACATCAAACCCTAATTTGTGGTGGAGTTTTGGACCATGGGCTTGAGGCCCATATTATTATTTTTTAGAATGGGCCCGTATTTTTTTAAATGAAATGTTCTAATAATAACTCTTTCATAACATTATGTTTTTTCTTGATGTTGATGTTATAATTGAGGGGATCATATCATACAAAATATGTATATATACACAGTATTTATTTGAAAAAAAATATATAAGCACAATCAAAAAAATTGTTTAAACTAATATTTGTCTTTACAATTTCTTTTATAAATTAGTCTATATGTATTTAGAAAAATAAAAATCTTATTCTACGGATGTTAACCTAAAATTTTATCTAGACCCATAATACCATAATAATAGGATCAAATTTAATTGATAATTATGAGATATGTTTTATTCTCAAGGTGTAACATTGAGAAAACAAAGTAATTATATCAGCTTTATTTACTTTTGTTTAAGATAATGAAAACTAAAATTATTATTATTGTTATTATAATTATAAAATTAAATATAAATAATTTTTAGTATGTTTAGTAAATATTTTTTATTTATTGTGTACTTAATTTTTTATTTAAAAAATAATTAAATTTAAAAGAAGGATCAAATTATAAAAAAATAATCAAATTTATAAAAATAATTATTAAAAAATTTAATATAAAATAACTAATTATTTTAATTTAAAAAATATTTATTTAAAGAATAAAATTATAAAATAAATAAGTACTAAAAAAATTCTTTATTTATATATAAATAGATATAACTGATAGTTAAAATCGATTATCTAAAATTGATTTTCAGAAAAAATATTTTTGTTCAGGATTTATCAACTAATAAGCAGACTCAAATAATTAGTATTGGGGTAAGAAAGAAATTAACCCACCATTATAAAACATTATACATTATGCAAATAAAAATGCTAATTAATAATTCATCATACTAATATTTGTTTATATATTTAAATTATAAATATTGTCACTTCATATTCTATAAAATACTAAAATTTGTTTCAATAATCAAAATTTGATATGCATAATAAAATATAGACTTAATTATATTTTAATTATCTAATAAATTTATAAATTTGAACTAAGTTTCTAATCCATTTTTACGGTAGATTGAGTATTACAAAAAAATATTGGTTTCAATTGAGCGGTTAGACTTTTCTATTAACAAAGTGACAATGCGAACATTAAATTATGATTTTAATCCTAAATTAAGAAATATATCATAATTTTGTATGTTTCGAGATTTTGTACGCTCTAATTTTATATCTTAGATTTTATTTGGCTCTAATTTTATATCTTAGATTTTATTTGAGTCGAATTGTAATTAATTGAATTTAAGTGTACAAAATATAATATATTATGAAATGAAATTTAATTTGACTTTAACAAAATTTAAGCATATAAAATTATTTTTACAAAATTTAATTTGAATTTAATTCGTATAAATATATATATATATATATATATATATATATATATATTAGACAATATTTATTATTGATATGTATAAAATTATAGAATTCTAAAATCATAAAATTATAAATTATAATATTATAATATATAAAAATTTTAAATAATAAAATAAAATTTTATGTATCCACACTTTGTAAATGTAAAATAACAAAACACTAACCACTTAAGTCACTTAACGTCATTTGGTTAAACAAATTTAATAAACTCAATCGAAAGAATGATTAATAAGCCATCAAAATTGATTAAAGACTTAATAAAAAATTAAATTTTATTAGAGATCTAAACATAATTAAACCTATGAAATATATACATGTGAAATATTCAATAAATTTTTTTTTTAATTTCTCATTCTAAAAACAGTCCATTATCGTATTAAACATATTAATTTTGGGAACTGTTAATGCAAAAATTATGCATGAAAACATTATTTTAGTAACTCAAATAATTTTAGGATACTAGAATTTTTTTATTTGACATTTAACTATTTATTTAGAATGATAAATAAAGTCGTTATTACGAGTATAATTCAAATTTATCTGTCTTTATACGAAGAGTTTTTATATTAATTAAAATATTAATATTAATATACGTAAATTTGTTTATATCAAGATAAATCTCTATCTATTTGTATCATCTACATTTTTTTATCAACAAAAAATTATATATATAAATAATATAAAAGATTATAGATTTTTTTACTGTATTTTTCTATTACAAAAGTATTTATTTATTGTAGACATCATACATTTAAATTTAACAAAATTCAGCTAACTCTCCCTTTAGACATTTATATAGAGTGACTACAAAGCTACATCTGATCCAAAGTTTGGGTTTGTAGTCAAACATCATACTCTAACAAATCCATAATACATTGTTCAGTCCTTGATATCCATTTAATGATACACCTTTGTTCTGCATTTGATCTTGGTATTTCCAAGTTGCCTCTAAATATGATAAAGGTTGCATGAGACAAATCTTCCCTGATTTCCTGCACAGACAAAACGAGCACCAGACTAAAAGCCTGACATGGTTAGGATGTCTTGAGAAAAGACGAAGCACCTAAATCATATTTCTTGTTTCCTCATAGGCACTATGATTGTGATTATGTTTCTAAGTAACATAATAGAGGCACTGAATTGGACAAAGAATCCAGTCTGAATAAGAGAAATTAACCTTATCAATTTTATACTTTATCCAAGCCTAAGCATTTAATTGTGCCATAGTAAATATTTCTTCTACATCTACTTT
>Ga0099822_1011697_pt1 | contig 10655 bp, 11 predicted proteins | sample CowpeawhiteBW_FD_76839 | JGI IMG/M metagenome (GOLD analysis project Ga0099822, IMG submission 76839) | Root nodule microbial communities of legume samples collected from California USA - Cow pea white BW | ecosystem: Host-associated > Plants > Roots > Nodule | place: USA: California | collected... | reverse complement strand
TTAATAATAAATAAATAAATATATATATATATATATATATATATATATATATATATATATATATATTAGTAAAAAACATTCTGACCTAATTTTTGCTAAGTTGCACATCTTGTCTTGTCTTCTGTTTTCATTCTTTCAGCTGCTTCAAGCATTGGTACATTGTCTTCTTGCAAGTACACCCCTTAACATTCTTCTCTTTCCATTCTTTGAAATTGAGCATATACATCAAACCCTATATAGACAGTGACGTTTATAGTATGCTTGTTGTCAAATAATGGAATCAAAATAAGAATACTTGGCATGTGGCAATTGAGGTTTATTATTTGATTATTTTTCAGAAATTAATCAGAGAAAGTAGGTTTGTTGATCAAAGCACTAATTAAAGAATTTTCATTGTGTTGAACGTCATTTTATATTTATTTTTATAATTATTTGGACTTGTATAAACTTGAGTTTCTTTGAACTTTATTTAAAATTTATGATAATGATGTATTTTATTTGAATTTATGATTAAATATTTATTTTTTAAATAATTTTGTAAATACTTGCGGGGACCCGTGGATATGAAAAAAATAGGCGGGTACCCGAATAACGAATGCCCGACAGATATGGGTACGGGTATGGGACAAATATTTATCGAGTGGATAGGGTACGGTAGAGCTACTACCCGTACCCTACCTGCTCCGTTGACATCCCTAATAGTAATTGTAAGACCCACTTTTTCCTGTCCTAAAAGTCTAAGGACCTAGCCTTAACTATTGGGCCTAAGGCCAGCCCATAGGGTGCCCCAAAACCCTTTCCCAGCCATAACCCCCATCACTCTACCCCATTCTTAGAAAACAGGAACCTTTTCTCCTTCCACGGCTGAGGCAAAAAGCTCTGCTAGGGTTTTAGTGAGCTCCTCCTTTCCTCTAAGCTAGTAGTGCGTTTCCCTCCAATTTCTGGTACTCTTGGAGCTGTGGAACTTTTCGCTAGAGTCTAAACCTCCTTCGTAGTAGATTTTGCTAAGGTAAGGGAAGCTAGGGTTCTACTGTTTTCAAGTTTGGTGTTTCTGTAATGTTTTATCTGCAATTGGAATATTGGGTATTCTTGAATGCTTGTGTGGTGATGTTGATGGTATGGAAAATGCTCCGGTGTGATTCTGGTCGCGGCAACATGCGTGAGAGCATGTGAGTTCTGCTGGACTCGCCCAAACAAGTGGGTTGGTTGACAAAACGAAAGCTCTCGCTTAAGTGAGGAGCTCTCGCTTGAGTAAGAACAGCAGCAGCTCACCCTCTCTATGTTTCGAGGGCTTGCCTAGGTGAAAGCCACTCGCCTGAGCGAGAGGAGTCTCGCCTAACCTAGCTGGGCTATGTTGAGTAAGACCTCGACATGCCCTCTGTTTGCAATCTCGCCCAGGCGAGGGCTGGTGGCTTGAGCGAGGGATTTCTCTCGCCTGAGCGAGAGTCCTTTAGCTTGAGCGAGAATTGGGCAAGGATGTGTCCCAGTGCGGTTTCTTCTTTGTGTTTTGTTGTTGGTCACATGATTGATTGGATTACCCTATTTAAAGTATGAATGGTGTGAATATGCATGTATTATATGATTTATGGACTGGAATTGATGAGTTTTGTATGATTATGAAATATGATTGGATGGGTGGTTGTATATTGGCATGAGATTGATATGCATGATAATTCCATGAATCTCTTGATGAGATCTCATGGTGGTGCCTCATGGTTTAGGTCGTAATTCCATGAACCTCTTGGTGAGAGTTCATGGTGGTGCCTCATGTAAGGACGTATTTCCATGATCCTCTTAGTGAGAGTTCAAGGTGGTGCCTCATGTAAGGATGTAATTCCATGACCTTCTTAGTGAGAGCTCATGGTGGTGCCTCAGGTAATGGACGTAATTTCACGAACCTCTTAGTAAGGTTTCGTGGCGGTGCCTCAATATATAATTAAGTAAGCATTCAAGTAAGGATTGCATCCTGAAGCTCTAAAGAGTCAATTAGTCTCACATAGAGCGTACTGACTCAAGTGGTGAGAGTAGCAGAGGCCCTAGTCTTTGGCAGGATAATGACCTTAGATGTTTGAAGGCTAACCTTGTGTGTGGTAGGTTGAAACCCATTGGCAATGGCTCTGTAGAGCAGTAGAGGCCACCACAAGTGCAAACATCCAATGAATTAGACTGATTATATGTATCTGGATATATGTGTCCTAGAGTCTTGTTGGTTGTTATCACATGGTTGAGTGATTTATGTGTTCTTGGCTTTTAAATTCATATGTTAAATTGTATGATAAAACCTTTTTACTCTAGTTTACCCTTTTTGTTTGCTTGTGTGTCTCGTGTGTGGTTTCTCCTTTTGCGATGATCATCAATTTATTGATGTGAGCAGATGTGGGAACTCCTGGTGATCACAGTGGTGACGGGAATGTTGTAGCTTAGTTGGACAGGGTTTGGTGTTGGGCTCGCTGTTGAGCTCACGTTGAAGAGTTATTATTATATTGTAATCCCTTGCTTATGAGCAAACTTTTGGTCATCTAACGAATCTTTCTGTTTTGTTAAGGGTACAGTGGTGTGCCTTAGTTTTTCTTTATTGAATATTTAGATGGTTACGAAATCCTTATACTTTAAGTCTCGTGTCCTTGGATATTGTAATATGTACGATATTTTATTTGGATAGATTTATCTATTGAAATGGGACACTACAGTAATTCCTAATTATACCTATTAAAGATGAAATCGGAATAGGGATTAGTCCTATTAAAGAAGTTAAACAAATTTTATTGAAGAAGTCATTTGTTTTCTGTTTCATCCCATTCAAACATTTCCGTTATCATAATCAGATTCTTCTCATGACACAACCCTCTTCGTATAAAGATTAACATATTCATTGAGTCAAAATGAAAAAAAAATGAACTAACTCTCAATTCATCAAGACATGAATATCCTAGATAACTAGGTGACTAGACACTAATACGGTTTCACTTCTATGCTCAAGAATAAAATGGTCTTCCATTTTACAATAATTTAATTGATTCAAACAAGAAAAATTAATTTTAACATCAAAGAAAGTACTTTTATTTTCATAATAGTAAGATTCAAAGAATAATAAGATTCAAAGAAAATTGGTAAACAAAAAACTGGCTAATTAACTAATCAATCGAAAACACAAATGACCCACATTGTTCTATAAAATTTTTAAACAAAATGTCATAAATCATCCATAAACAGATAAATAACAAATCTATTTATGTAAATAATAAATAATAAATAATATAAAGAGAGAATGAAAAATTGTACCAAATTTTAACTCAGTCAACTTTCTAAGTAGGAGTTATCAAATAAGTTAAAAAATATCGATTACTTAAATATAACAAGTATTTCTTAGATAATAAGTAAAATAAGGTTTTAAGAAATAACAAACTGTCTGATTATATATCCGTTCTTAGGTAATTCTTATATTCATACTGCTTTCCCTGGCAATTCAATAGTTAATCTAAGTAACATGAAAACTCAGGTTTATTTTGCAAAAGACCATGTAAGATATCTAAACAATAATTAGATTTACTTCTATTCCTAAACAATATCGACATCTAATGTTAATTAGACTTTTTCATTAAATATCAAATTATCTACGACATTATTTTTTAATGAAAGTTATTAGATATAGGAGTTGTACACCTCTAAATGTCCAATCGGATAAACACAATTTTATAAAGTTTAACAATAAAAGAATATATTAATTAATAGTACTCCACTTCATACTAATTGTACTGTATGCCCCATCGGGCCATCGGCCATGCCCAGTCCTCAGGTCCATCGAACAAGGCTGGGAGGGCTCGTATATAAAACATATCCACTGGTCGAACGGCCTCACGGATGAACTGTATAGGACCATCGGTCAATCGGTTGAACAAATGAACCATGTATTACATCGTAAGGGACCATCGGTCGATCGGTCTCGCAAACGAACCATATTAAGGGCCATCAGTCTATCGGTATCACAAACGAAAAACATATTATATCGTAAACAATAATCGGTCGATCGGCCCACATATTAATTACGCATTACTCTCCAAAGGATCGTCGGTCGTTCGGTCCCACACGAATAGCGTCTTAACTTATAAAGAACAATCATCTGATCAGCCACCAGGTCGATCGGTCGATCAATATCCTAATTGATTCGCGTATCGCTTTATATATGACCATCGATCGATCAATTATAAATGAATTATTCACTTGTTAAAATCAGAAGATAACCAGCCTAGTCAAGCAGCCATCGGTCGCACGACCAAACAACACCAGTCAATCGGATTAATTAACGTTAAACAAGCCAGTAATCTTGATTAGAGGATCATTGGGCCGTGATTAAGGAACCCTAATCACAGGCCCACACCGGAAACTATAAATAGGGCCCAAAGGTAGGTTGGTGAGGATCTTTAATTCGCATTTATTACGACAATTGTACTGATACATTGATCGGCCCTTAACTAACTTAAGCATCAGAGCCTTTTAGACAGGTACCCCGATCATCTGTGTAACCGATCGAGCAAGGAAGTGAATTTCTTGGAGAAGAAGTTATTGCAGTTGTGAGAAGAGGAGTTTTCAAGAAGAGGAGTAAGATCAATGAGGTTCTTAGTAGGCTCTTGGTCCCTACAGCCGAAACACTAATAGTTTAAGAATTAATTAAAAACAATTAAGCTGCTGCTTTCTAAAAACCAATATTTAGCAACATGAAATATCATTAATAAGAACCTGGGATGTTTTATTAAATTTGATTAATGAAAATTGTAAGACCCGAGAAAATGACATTTTAAAAGTGATAGTGGTTTAAAAATAGTGAGACTCAATTATTTTAATATTAAAAGGTTTTAGTATAAATAGAATTGTTATAAACAAGTTTCATTATTTTAAAACACACTATATCTCTAGAAATCACTTTTCTAGAGTTCTCTAACTTGTCTCTAGAGGTTCTGTCTATCTGGTCGTCTGATTGAAGAACCGAGACCGTAGGATTGATCCTCTCGGCGAGCTCTTCAAATTGGACCGATCAGTTTCTTCATTCGCGTAAGTTGAGTTTTCGCTCTTTTTTTTAGTCTTTTCTGTTTTCTGTTGCATGCAAGCCTTCTTCCGCTTGCATGCGACGTTTTAATCATCAGTATGAGTCTCTGCTAATCAATGATCATAACGGTATGTCCTGATCGTTCTTGTGATGTTTCTATGTGTAGATAGAGCATCCTGTGGAGTTAGAGGTGTTGACGTTTTTAAGGCATTAACGTTTATAAAGCTGTTTAAACAAGATAACAGGTAAGGGAAGCTAACTGTTTTGCTTGAATTTCGTATAGAAATCATTCTGATGACTTTGAATTGCATGATTGGGTGTTTTATGAGTGCTTGAAATGTGTAATTGAGTGTATGATTGGATTGTGCTAGATTTATGGACTGTTGCATGTGAGAACAGATTGGGAATCTGGTATTTTCGCCTAAGCGAGCAACTCTCGCCTGAGCGAAAACACCAGAAGCTCATCCCCTGTCTTTGCACGAGATCTCACCTAGGCGAGCAAGTCTCGTTTGAGCGAGAGTCACTCTCGTCTAAGCGAGACAACTTAGCCTGAGCGAGAATTCGCCCAGAGTTTGGATTGTTCTCTATTTCGAGCCTCGCTCAGGCAAGAATGACTCGCCTCAGCGAGAGAGCCCTTTTGCCTGGGCGAGACCTTCCAGCTTGGGCGAGAACCCCTGCAGCTGAGTGTTATTCCCTTGTTTCTAATGGATGAAGCTATGTTTAAATGTTAAAATGTGAACTTAGTTATGATATACATGAATTGTTATGACTGGTAATATGTGTGGTGAAATTGCATGAAGTTGGAATATGAGAAGTTGTGGTTGAATTAGGATTTCAAGGGAAATTCTAGGAGGAATGTTTTAGTGTATGTAAGGACATAAGGACTCAGTTTTGGTTGGTATCTTGACGCTCCAATAACCATTAAGGCTCATGTACAGCATAATGGATTATGTCAGGAGGAGTAGCAGGAGGTCCTAGTCTGTGGACCCGATTCAGTCACAAACGCGAAGGGGACTTACCTTGGGAGTGGTTGGATGATAACCCCTTATGTCCAAACTCTACAGAGTTTTAGAACCGTCACAGGTGCACGCCACCAAGAGATCCGATGTCGCTTACATAATCCGGATATTGAATGTAGAGTAATATATCTGTACTATGTTTGTGGTGGCCTATGTGATTCTGGTAAAAGTGAGAAAGACTGCATGGTTTGTTTATAATTTAATTGCATGATTTTTCTTATCAGATTAGCTTACCCTTGCTTTCTGTGTGTTTGTCTCGTGTTGTATACTTTTCGTTTGCGATGATCACCTATTCGGTGGGAGCATATGTGGTTGCAGTGTCAAAGGCACTTCTGGAGGATGAAGAGCCATCATTTTAGTGTTGAGGAGGAGGTTTCCAATGAGAGTTTTAGTAGTGGTCAATTTAAGTATAGAGTTTATTAGTTTAGTTTAAGTGTATAAGTGATATATTTTTATAGTCATATCTTTTGTAAGACGGTATTAATATATTGTGTACACTAGATTATCTGTTTTGGAACTATGATGAAACTCCCTATTTTTATTAGTTTTAAGCTGCTGAAATTGGGATGTTACATTTATGGTATCAACAGTGGATGACTTGAGGGTTGTGGGTTTGTCATGTCTTGTTTGTGTTGGAGTTTGAGTTTAGTAGAGTTTGTCTTTGAAACCGAAAGTATTAAGAACAGAAAACGTCTTGATAAAGTAATGAGGGTGCACACTCATGACTAGATCAAAGATTTTTTTCCTTTCTTAATTCTAATGGTTTGAGGAAAGAAGAGTGATAAACAAATAGTTTTGGCTATCAATAGATGTTAGAGTTTTGCTTTCTGTGTCCATGTTTGTTTTGTTGCACCTCTGTGGTCTGCGTTTAATGTTTATAGTGATAGAGGAATGTAGATTCGAGGTCAACTTGACCTGCTTACCTTTGTGAGGGTTGGATGTAGTTTTTGAGATAACTTTTTGCCTCAAGGATATAGGTTTATTGTATGAAGTAGATCGATGAGCGAGGAAAGTTAAGCTTTAGGTTAGTATACTGGATAAAGATGTTAAAATTCAGCATCAACGTTTAGACTAAGCAAGCTTCAAGGGTAGGCTCACGAGATCGAATATCAAAATTTTCCTAAAAGGAGTTGGATTTAGAGGCTAGAAATATGGAAGATATCAGTGTGTGCCAGGGAAACAACGTTTGAGAGAATCAACTTTGTTCTACATTCCAGCAATGTTGAGGTTCAAAGATAAGCAAATACAAGTAGTGTTAGGAGTTGTGTCATTGGATATAGTCATATGGCCATATCTAGTGCTTTCTTGGATTGGTGAAAGAGAAGTAATTGGCAGATCCTAGGTTGTAGGAAACGGTAAGATTGCTTGGCATCGAACAAGCTAAGAAAGATAAAGATCTTGAAGTGTAAAAAGACGAAAAATCTCTAATGGGAGCTTAAGATAGAGCAGTGTTTGCGGATCAGTTAGATAAGGTGATGTTTCCTAAGTAGAAAAATAATATGTGCATGAGAATGAAGTGGCATAAAGGTTTCATATTAGGTTCAATAATCAGAAGGAGATGTTGGGATCTTTTTAGTAGATAGCAGGATGTTTCAAGGAAAAGTAGTTCATGAGTATAAACTTTAACATTGGGCTGAGGTAGAGAAATTCAAGTGTGGGAAGAAGAAGCGGACCATTAAGTTCGATCTTATGGGAACGATAAAAGCTAGAGAAGGCAGAGTACCGTAAATAATGAAAGGAGAAGAAAAATCTTAAGTAGTTGGAATTGTGTCTACGATAGTTGGTGCTGGAGTTGTTAATGCAAATTATCAAATTCAAAAGGTGGTGTTTGGGATATGAGTTTTGGTTTCGTTCGTGATCATAAAACCTTAGTGTCGTCAATATGGTAAATGAGTTATGGTTAACTGCAAGGAGGAGTTGGAGTTTAAGTTGATATTTTTTCTTCTATGGTGGACAAGTGAATATTTCTTGGATGTGTGGTATGTTTCGGGGTGATCAAAGGATTCAAATTCAAAGTCAACTTGAATTACTTTCTTTACAAGGTTTGGTCGAGAGCATAAATCTCAAGGGTGACTTGGTTGTTTTTCAAGCTCATTCGGGTGGAATGTGGTATCATAGGAAGTGATGTTCCTTGTTTCAAGAAGGTGAGTAAATGGTTGTGCATCAAGTATGAAACAAGTTGAAAAGTGAAGACAAAGTGTTACCGGTATGAGTGTTTATCTAGTAAAGGCCCGCGAAGAACATATGCAAGGGATCTTAGTGGTGAAACAGTTTTAGTTATGTTATGCAGCAGATGTTAGAACAATCACTGACAAGCGGTGGGGTTCATTATGACATTGATATTTGAAACGTAACCAGTGTCAATAGTTTTACATTGGATGATTTCGCTAAAAGTGTGGAGTCAAGACAACAGGTGGAGAAGTCCTTAGAAAAGTAATGGTTTAATCGTAGTGTGTCATCGTGAGTAATCCAGTCTAACAAAGTTTGGAAAGAGAAGTAATTATATGTTAACATCTACGACCGTAAGTGGTTAAGATGAGTGGGAAAAATGTTAAGGGAAAGGAAGTTCTAAGAGTGAGTTTAAGTAAGGTTTTTCAAGAAAGTTGTTATCAAGGTTTCACAACAAGTTTCTCAAGTGTGAAGAGAGTCGTCAAGACGTTGAAGAAGAACATGATCAATGCTTCAATGATTGATTATTCTTTGCGGTCTATTGTGGCTAAACACATCAGGTGTGAAAATGGTTGTTGATCAGAGTGACGCAGCAGAATAATGGTGGGGTATACTTATCAATAGTGGGAATACATGAGACGGGGAAATATCTTACTCATGACTTGGTGGTTGACATGGTAGTGAGTTCTCTAAAATAGCAGAGGTGTTAGTGTTATGAAGATTTGTTAAAGATGTCTAGTGATCATCAACAACTAGAAGTATGGAGTTGCATAGAGGGAGATGGATAGGAAATGGGAGAGATAAATCGAGCTATGGTTTTGAGTTGTGCTATCACCTTAGAAGCGGAAAAGTACTAGTATGTGTTTTAAGCAAAAAGAGAATTGCAGTGGTTGGTTCGATAATGAAGAGTAAGAATTGATGGAGAGATGGTTACAGATTAGTGGTTTAATAAATGCTGAGGAAGTGTCAGAATTTGGTGTCGTTGTTGCCGCAAGTGAAGGGTCTATTCTGGAAGTGGGATAACATTGTTATAAACTTTGCTGCTCTGGTCAAAGTTAGTATGAGAAGCATGATGTCATGCGGATGGTGGTGGATAGGGTGGTCAAGAATGTTATAAAGTTGTATGTGATCAAGTTAGATGAGTGGTTCCTCAAGGAAGAAACTAGATAATGGAAAGTGATAACAATCACGTTTTAGGTTGAGATTGGTTGCAAATCTTTAAATTTTCGTAAACACTTACTAGAAGTAGTGGAGAACATATGGAAGGTGAGTCGGCATATCAGACATAAGTGGGTTGGTTAGGTGTAAAGGACAATTCAAGTTTTAAGGTGCAAGGTGGAAGGTTGCTTTGAGAGTAGTGACTAATCCAATCTACACTGTTAAACATATATCGCTTAGCACAGAGGTAGAGTTTTCAGTAAGTTTAGGTGTTGCAATCGTTAAGTTAGTCATGTCTAGGTGGTTGTTGTAGAGAACATGAGGAGAGAATGGTTTTCTTTCTATCTGACGAGTGTATTTTCAGGGACGAAAATTTTTCTTGTTGGGGAGAATGTAAGACCCTAGAAAATGGCATTTTAAAAGTGATAGTGGTTTAAAAATAGTGAAACTCGATTATTTTAATATTATAAGGTTTTAGTATAAATAAAATTGTTATAAACAAGTTTCATTATTTTAAAACACACCATATCTCTAGAAATCACTTTTCTAGAGTTCTTTAACTTGTCTCTAGAGGTTCTGTCTATCTGGTCGTTTGATTGAAGAACCGAGACTGTAGGATTCATCCTCTCGACAAGCTCTTGAAATTGGACCGATCAGTTTCTCCATTCGTGTAAGTTGAGTTTCCGCTCTCTTTTTTAGTCTTTTCTGTTTTCTGTTGCATGCAAGCCATCTTCCGCTTGCATGCGACGTTTTAATCATCAATATGAGTCTCTGCTGATCAGTGATCATAACGGTATGTCCTGATCGTTCTTGTGATGTTTCTATGCGTAAATAGAGCATCATGTGGACTTAGAGATGTTGACGTTTTTAAGGCGTTGACGTTTATAAAGTTGTCTAAACAAGATAACAGGTAAGGGAAGCTAACTGTTTTGCTTGAATTTCGTATAGAAATCATTCTGATGACTTTGAATTGCATGATTGAATGTTGTATGAGTGGTTGAACTATGTAATTGAGTGTAAATGATTGGATTGTGCTAGATTTCTGGACTGTTTCATGTGAGAATAGATTGGGAATCTGGTATTTTCGCCTAAACGAGCAGCTCTCGCCTGAGCAAAAACACCAGAAACTCATCCTATGTCTCTGTAAGATCCGGGAAAATTAAATAGTTATTTAATTAATTATTTAATTAGGACGGATAATGAGAATATTTAAAGCAATAAATGCGGGGAGCTATGACATGGAAAGGTACTAGCTCAAGTGGTTG
>Ga0099822_1011691_pt1 | contig 10660 bp, 6 predicted proteins | sample CowpeawhiteBW_FD_76839 | JGI IMG/M metagenome (GOLD analysis project Ga0099822, IMG submission 76839) | Root nodule microbial communities of legume samples collected from California USA - Cow pea white BW | ecosystem: Host-associated > Plants > Roots > Nodule | place: USA: California | collected... | reverse complement strand
TTAGCATGTTGGCTTAAGTCAAGTCAACTATAGTCAACAAGTCAAACCTAGTCAAAGTTCAACAAGTCAACTAAAGTTGATTCAACTAAGTCAACTTAGGGAATCAAAAATAACAAACACAAAAGAAAGGGATGAAGGACTAGTGAACTTCCTTTCTAAACATGCTTAGCCTTCTTAAGCATGTGCCTTCATCCTTGGTTGGGGTCAATTCCTCTTCAAATATGATATGATAATTTAAATTTGGATTAAATTATGTATATGATAATTTAAATTTGGATTAAATATGTTTTTGTTCCCTCAAGTTTCAGCGAAATTTGGAATTAATTCCTCTTCAAAACTTTTGACCAATTTCGTCCTTCATCTTTAGAAATGCGTAAATTTAGTCCTTTTAACCAAATTTTGTTAAGTTTATCTAACGTTTCAAGCGCATCTCATGATAGTATTTGAATTGTTTACACTATTTGACACATTTTCACTTCAATGTTCACTTAAATATTATCATAAAATGCGTTGAAATGTCAAATAAACTTAACAAAATTTGGTTGAAATGACTAAATCCACGCATTTCTAAAGATAAATGACTAAATTGGTCAAAAGTTTCGAAAAGGGACTAATTCCAAATTTGACTGAAACTTTAGGGACCAAAAACATATTTAACCCTTTAAATTTTATTTAAATAAGTAATATCTGGCTAGGATGTTACATCGTCCCCTATGTTCTTATTTTCTTTTTCTTTTTTTATTTTTTATGTTTTAATAAAATATTCATGTAATGGCATTGATGCCTGGCATGAGCTTATTTTGATCACTTCATCGTTAATGTAACACCATAAAATTTAAACTATCAATTGTAGTATAAACCCATCAAAGAGATTGTACAAAGCTTATATCCACACAAAATGGAAATCTAAACTTACTCAAATTTACATTATAAAATAGTAGCGTAAACACAAGCGTTGTCCTACCTGTGTGTAATCAGTTTTTAAATATGTATAATATTATATTAGTAGGTGGTAATATTGTAATGTTATTAAATTAATATATAAAATAAATTTATATTTGTTAAAAATAAAGTGAAATGATCGGAGAAAAAAAAGGAGTAAATAACAAGTTATGAATAGGAAAAAAAAATAAGGAGAGTAAGATATTGACATTAAAACATATTACATATAACACAATCATCATTAGTTCAAGAAAACTCTTTATAAATTCTCCAACTCCATTTATCATTCTTCATGAAGAGTTTAATTAATTTTATAGTGCCTAGTCACGATAAATGAGTTTCATCAAAATAATCCAAGAACATCTCATATTGAATAATAACCACTCATTTAAATCTCTAAGGTCATATTTCCATATGCAGTAATCAAATCTTTATTTATCATAAATTTTCATGTTTCACTTTATCATCACTATATTTGTTTGCCATAAGCAAATAAAATAATAATTATTTGAAACCAAACAACATAACTGAATAAATAAATAAGTAACATTAATGTGTAACTTGAGATAAATATATATAAGTAGAAAAGACGAGTACGGAAGGAGATAAACATAACTAAATAAATAAGAACAAGAAATAATTAGAGATAATTATAAATAAGGCTTAAATATTTTTTTGTCCCTATTTTTTTCGCGTTTGCTCAATTTTGGTCCTTTTTTTCGTTGTACGTTCACCTAGGTCTTCATTTTCATCAATTTTGGTTAGTTTGGTCCTTTTGCTAATAGTTTTTAAATAGTTAACATTTTTTAACTATCCATGTCACGTGTCAGATCCTAGTTTTTCTTTACTTTTTTAATTTTTATTTAATTTTTTAATATTTGTATTTAATTTTTTAAAATTGTTTTAATTTTTTAATTTTAAAATAATTGTTCACGTATCAAGTCAGCATAATGCCACATGTCAATGTTTGTAACGTGTGGCACGATGCTGACTTAACACATGGACAATTTTTTTAAAATTAAAAAAATTATAAAAATTATAAAAATGAAGAACTGAAACTTGACATGCACTGTTAACACACATTAACTATTTAAGCAATGTTACAAAAAAAACTAAATTGACCAAAATAATAAGGAGTGGGATTTAATTGAACGTCTAACGAGAAAGATAAGCAAATTGAATAAATATGACAAAAATAGGATTAAAAAAATAATTAAACATATAAATAAATAAACCATATAGTGCATAACTCGAATAAATATAAGAAAATAAAAATGAGACTAAAAACACCTCACCTAAAACAAATATATAAATAAAATATGAATAAATAAAAAAAAAAGATAATGATATAATTGTATCATATTGTTGATCACCTATGATGCACATATACGGTACGTGTATCGGATATGATACGTATCTGATACGTCAATACGTTTATTTTCAAAATAATAAGATACGATATGTGATATATGAATATTGAAAAGTATATAATAATTCTTAAAAACATAATGAATATATGATTGTTTTTGTGCGAATCTAAATTAAAACTACGTGTATTAAAGTTGTCAACATAAAATATATAAATTATTGTCATCATAAAAGTACCATTACAAGAAAATTCTTAAATAATGACTAATTTTAGTAACCAAAAATATGTTACAGACCAATTTCCTAATTAGAGATCAATTTAGAGACTAATTATTTTGGTAGCCAAAATCTGGTAGCTAATGTTAAGGATCGATTTAGAAACCAATGATTTTGGTTGCTAGAACCTTGATAGCTAATGCTGGCGACCAATTTAGAAATCAATTCATAATTGAAACTATTTTATTTATCAATTTAGAGACCAATTATAATTTTTTGGAACTATTTTAGTTGTCAATTTGATTACTATATAGTGACTAATTATTTTTTGTCAATAAAATTGGTCACTATTCAAAGATTTTCTTGTAGTGCACTACGACTTTATATATTACATATTTCATTGATAAGTATCGATAAAGTATTCTAAAATATCAAATATGATAAATGTCGGACAGAGATACGTAATCCAAATTAAAATATTGAAGCATCATAGTTGATCACAAATATCACATTACAATTTTTTTAACATGAAGGTTAATCTGTTTATTTATTAAATTAAATAAATAAAACATGCGTTTCTATACTTTAAATATGAATATTGAATATAATATTTTAACTATACTTTTATTGAAACTTGTTATACCTTTTAAAAAAATTCATTGAAGTATAGTGCAATAACGGTCTCATTTAGATAATGGAATATAAATCACTTAAATATAATGTGAAATAAAGTGAAACAAATCTCATACTTATCAAAATCAAATGTTCTTATTTATTAACTGTTACGTATGATAATATTATTAGATTACATTAAATACGTTTTACATGGGAACTATTATAAAAAGTTGAGTTTAGTTTTAAATTAAATCATAAAGTGTATACTTCCATGAAAATAATATAATATATCTTCTCCAACAATCAATACGTGAAATGATTTTCATATATTAAAGAGAGTTTCATAGTAGACTATAATCTTTACATGTCGTTCATTTGTTTCATAGTAACATATATTAAAGGGTTAAATATGTTTTTGTCCCTCAAATTTCAGTAAAATTTGAAATTAGTCTCTCTTCAAAACTTTTGACCAATTTAGTCTTTCATCTTTAAAAATGCGTAAATTTAGTCCTTTTAACCAAATTTTGTTAAGTTTATCTGACGTTTCAAGCGTATTTCATGATAGTATTTGAATTGTTTACACCGTTTGACACATTTTTGTTTCAATGTTAACTCAAATATTATAATAAAATGCGTTTAAAATGTCAAATAAACTTAACAAAATTTGGTAAGAGGGACTAAATCCACGCATTTATAAAGATGAAGGACTAAATTGGTATAAAATTTTGAATAGGGACTAATTCCAAAATTCACTGAAACTTGAGGACCAAAAACATATTTAACCCTTTAAATATGTTTTAGAGACAAAAAAAAATATACATTTAACCCAATCTTTACAAAAAAAAAAAAATTATTAACAACTAATTTTATTGATCAAAAGTCGTTACCGATTTAGATATCAATTTACAAAATAAAAAATTATTGGTTACTAAAATAGTCAGTAATATGAATAAAAAATTATAGTTGGTCTCTAAATTAATTTCTAAAATTTAGCAACCAAATTTTTAGTTACCAAAAAAAATTGATCACTAAACATTAGCTACCAAGATTTTTGATATCAAAAGAATTGGTTTCTAAATTAGTTTCTAATTGATTAGTGACCAATTTAGTGATTAATTATAATTTTTTTATTCATAATAGTGATTATTTTGGTAACTAATATTTTTTATTTTATAAATTGGTACCTAACTTAATTATTATAATAAATAATAATTTTTTGTCATTAACGAGAAATTTCCTTAATTGCAGTGAATAATATTTAACAATATAATATTAAATTACACATAAAGTTAAGAAAACTTTTTGCATAAGTTACATTAAATACATCAAGCATATCGTTACTCAAAAACCATGTCCTCTCATATAAATAATCAAGGGATTAACGTCTAATCTAAGAATTACAAAGTCATCACAAACGTGAGTTCTGAATTTCATCATCATATAGTGAGATTGTAACGTGAAAGATATGTCGAGGAATTCATTCGTATTAGCATTTCTCTTTGTAATTCTCACCGTGGAAGCTTGTTATGGTATTCGATTATCCCTTCGTCACTGAGTTATTGTTTCTCATATATACTTGTATTAAAAAGGTACAATAATCTTTATCTTTGTATAGGTTATTCAGTTTCTACGGAAACAAAGACACAAGAAGGTGATAACATAGTTGTAGTCTCATGTAAAACAAAGCAAGACTGTCTTCGTAATATTCGTGCTCTACCTTGCGGTCCATCAATAGTTTCTTGCTCTGCGGGATATTGTGTTTGTAATCATAAAAACGAAGAATCAGGTATTTAAAATTAAATTAATTAAAAAAATGTAGTTAATGCTAGATTCCATCCTCAGGTCTTGATATTTGAAGTTATGAAAATTTATCAAAATTGTTTTTGTTATTCTTGCTCTCCAAAAGCGTGTTATTCCGTTTATTTTCCACTTATATCTTTTACAATAAAGACTTTATTTTATTTATTTTATTTATTTTTATTAACATTAAAATTATTCAATTTTTCAGGTAATTTGTTTTGAACGGAATCGATAAAGGAGGCAGAGTGAATGATTCTACTTAATGAATCATTTTGAATAAATGTATTTTATGGTTGTAGGATTCAAGGACTTCCATAGGATATTTGGGCCTAATAATATTGTGAACATATATGGTTCATGGTTGAAATATACAAGTTAAGTTAATAATTCAACAACAGTGTCTCTTTTATCTTCTTTTTTTTATATGTCAACGCTTTTAGTTTTATGTAGTCAAATAAAGGTATAATTAATGTAAACAAGTTATTATAAAATATGGTTAAATAAATAAAGAAGTATTAGGACCGAATATTTTAATGAAACCACAAATATTTAAAGAGGTTCGTATTATAGGAATGTTGTAAGATGCAATATAAGTATTAAGTTAATAAATTTTATAATACTCAAATTGGAGAAAATAAAAAATATATGGAGAAGTGAATTGTGTAATATTGACTGTGTATAAAAAATGTTACAAGTGTTATTTATTTATATATATATATATATATATATATATATATATATATATAATCTTAGAAGTCACAAGTAAATGGGCCTAAAACATAGACATGTGCTAATATCTCCTTCAAACTCACAATGTTACGACAAAATGCATTAAGAATTTGTAAATAAAAAGGAAAGCGTAAAACGGAGTGCAGTTCGATAAATATACCTGCAATCTGTACAATCGAAGGAATAAATCGTAAATATATAATGATAAGTTGAAGATGATGATAAGTAAAATGGCAATTTGTTTCAATATTGTTGGTGTATGGTCGGGTACATCTCGGCCCAATAAGACAGAAATGGTCGGGATCACCCCGGCCCAAGTATGAGGCACATTCGTTGTGGTCCAGTCACTCGGGTACCTGCTTTTCACCTTTTCTCCAACACAACACAGAGGGCCCAATAAGTGTGATGGCCGGATATATCTCGACCCCTTTTGGTCGTGTACATCCCAGCCCAATGATGTGACAAATAGAATATGGGATTATGACGCAGAGGTATAGAGGAGCAGCGCACAATCTCAGCTAAAAAGGAAGGAGTTGATATTTGGCAAAGTACAGACGGGCAAACCCCAAAAAGGAAGGAGTTGATATTTGAGAAGTACAGACGGCCAAACCCCAAAAAGGAAAGAGCTGATCTTTGACAAAAGTACAGACGAACAAATCTCAGAATGGAAAGAGTTGATCTTTAACAAAGGCACAAACGAACAATCTCATTCAATAAGGAAAGAACCGATGCGTACAACCTCAGTCGGAAAGGGAAAGAATTGATCTTGGAATACAAACGGCCCGCAAATAATAATAACAAGTCCATTAAGAAATTAGTATAAATTAAGGCCTAGTGAACACGTAAAGGTATGCTTTTCTCACTAAACCAATTACACCTCATATCGAATCACTTTCTGACTTGAGCGTCGGAGTGCCTGTAGGTACCCCCACCCCCGGAGTGCAGACGGCAGGGAGATCCAGGAGGAGTCCAGGAAGGAACAGGAGGAGGTTCGACACAGAGGGTTCTTGAGATCGTCTGGTTCCGCACCAAAATAGTATCGATCAGGTACAATTGGCGCCCACCGTGGGGCCAGGCTATTCTCAAGAAAGATGGTGTCGACAAGAGTAGCAGTCGATCAAAGTACAGTAGCAGCGGAGATGCAACGGGAGATGAACCGTCAGCTGGAAGAATTAAGACGCAAGAACGAAGAAGAGATAAATGCCCTTAGAGAGGAGAACTAGCGGATGTGAAGGCAAATTGAGCAAAATTCCCCAACAAAGGGAATTATCTCGTAGTAATGGAGAAGGAGAAGGCGACACAGAACGGGATGAATCCAGGGTACAGACCACTAACCAAACAGGCGCGAGACCCAAAACAACCAGACGCCACCCCTTCATGGACGGGATCATGGAGGTAGAACTTCCCGCACGCTAGAAGGGATTGACTATGAGCCAATACGATAACACTACAAATCCAAAGGAGCATGTGGACATATTCACCACCCAAGCAGGGTTGTACACTTCAGATGACGCAATTCTCTGCGTGTTTTCCCAACATCCCTAAAGGGGCCTGCACTCAACTGGTTCACACGATTACCACCCAACTCTATCAATTGTTTCGATATGTTGGTCACCCATTTTGGCATTCAATTCGCCACCAGTAAACCACATCATCTCACCTCTCTGGCGTTAGTGAATATACGACAAGAGAAGGGAGAATCTCTGCGAGAATTTATGGAGCAGTTCAGGAAGATATCATTGAATATCTCTAATTTGAATCTTGAGGTCGCCATGCACCACCTTATAACAGCATTGAAGCCTGGCCCGTTTGTTGACAGTCTGTGCAAGAAGCCTGTGAGCAATTTGGACGAGCTTAGAACCAGGGCAATCAAATTCATGCAGATGGAAGAATTAAAAGAGTTTTGTAGTACAACAAGATCGGACACTCAAGAAAAGAAATACATCGACAAGGAAAGGGTGCTAGCGCCGCGACCTGACAGTAGGTTCAAGGACTCTAGACAACCAAAGTACAACAGGTACACACCCCTCATGTCTAATAGAGCGAGAATTCTGGATGAGGCCCTGAATGCCGACCTAATAGCAACCCCTCAAAGGGTCCCGACTCCCCCAAATGCGAACACCACTAAGCATTGTGAGTATCATCGAAATTATGGGCACACGACAGAGGATTGTTTTACCCTGAAGGATAAAATCGAAGAGCTTATACAGGCAGGACAATTGAGAAGATTTGTCAAACGGGAGGAAAGGGGATTCTCTTCCAAAGAGGAGCGAGAAGGGAGATATGAGGAGCAACCACGAGGAACATCAGGATACCGGGAGAGGGAAGGAGAAGGCACCCGAAGAAGGATCAAAACCAAGGAAGATTATGAGTGGGATATGAGAGAAAAACCGCTAAGAGGGGTAATCAATTATATTTCAGGAGGCTTTGCAGGAGGTGGAGTGTAAGACCCGAGAAAAATTAAATAGTTATTTAAATAATTATTTAAGTATGGCGGGTAATAGAAATATTTAAAGCAATTAATGTGTGGAGCTATGACGTGAAAAAGTACTAGCTCAAGTGATTGAGAGTACTTTGATTGTGTGAGAGGACTTGGGTTCGAGTCCTATGTGTGTTATTTTATGTTATTTCAATTATGAATTTTTATTTAGTTATATATCGGAGGTTTGACATGATGATAAAATTTTAAAGATGTAGGAGTTATCACAAAAGATGATTTGGTTGAATTGGTTGCACTCTTAACTTGGTAATTGATTGGTGGTGGGTTCAAGTCTTGCTAAGAACCAAAATAGATGTTTCATTTTTTGATTACTTTTATTTTTGCATGGCATTGGAGAGGCCTAGGAACCCTAACTGCAGAAGGAGGCATTCAAATGGTTGAAAGTTTTATACCAATGGGTAGTTGTCTAGTCATTAGGCACATGAAACCTAATTTTGATTTATAGTGGGAAGGGAGCACTTAAAAGATATAACTGTGAGAGAGAGAGAGAGGGCTGGAAACTGAGAGTGAACTAGGCAACGGCATTTTTGTGGTTAGGCACGAACAGTTGAGAGAATTGAGGGTGGAAGATAGTATGAGAGTGCAAGAGAAGACTCAATGAGGGTTCGGGTTAGTGAAATCATCAAGGATTCGAGTGAAGAGCGGGAAATCCAGGTAAGGGGAGTTGTTTTTGATGTTTTTAATTCGTGCATAATGCCCTGTAATGATATTAATCAAATTGTATGATTGTTCTCTGTTGAATCATGATACTTCTGCGAAATTCTGGGAATCTGCCCAGAAACCGCCTGGCGGGCATGCATGTGCCGCCAGGCGGCACATCAGTGCTGAACGTACTGGGTTTTTGAGTTTGAGTTGCTTGGCGGTGGATGGCATTCCGCTAGGCGATTCTTGATGTTTGTGGCTGTTTGGCGTTGTTTTCTTGGATTTTTGTGTGTGTTGGGGTTCCATTGGGATGATTAACCGATTGGGAATATTTAATTATACGTGGGTGCTTTGTGGAGGGTAATTATAGTTTAGATTGTGATTATAACCCTAAAGGTTTTATTTACGTGAGGGTAGGTTTCCAGATTCTGTGCATGTTTCGTGGGTGATGAAATCTTAAATTGGTATCATGATCAAGAGGGGATTAGTATCACAAATTTTGATTTACGTTTGTAATATGATTGACTAATGGATTACTGGAATGAAGAGGAGTAGGATTGGAATTAGGGAGTAAGCGGAAACAGGCGAAGTGTGGCAAGGTTCTGATATGCCGCCTGGCGGCCAACACGGAGCCGCCAGGCGATGACGTGTGGCAGTCCCAAATTGCATGTTGTGTTGTGGGTCACTACGAGAGAGGGAGAGAGAGCTCTGGTGAATTGAAAAGTTTGGTGCAGTGGGGCGAAGGAAATTATGAGTAAGTGGATGGGAAGAAAGGTAGCTTGAGTGAAAAAAATTAGAAGGATAGGAAGTGGATTGTGTCATATATATATAGTGTACTAAATGAGAGAGTGAAATTGAAATGCATTGTTGACAATTAGAAAATGAAAACGTTGGTGTGACAATGAATAATCTGATATAAGAATGTGGTGTAGGAAGCGTGGAATTACCTTGAAAGGGAGAGTTATAATTGGTTGTGGCTGATGAGTCAAGTAATGAGGGCGGCAGTGTGAGGTGAGGTAGCAAGATAGTAAGCATGAGACTTGAAGCTGATTGACATTGAATATCAATAGAGGTAAGCCACTACTCTATTATGAGCCTTAGATAGTCGAGATTGGTGATTGATTCCCACCTTTGATTGGAGTACGTAAAAGGGGATGAATTGGGTAATTTGATTGAGCTATTATACTTGGATGGAGAGTTTGGGAATTAATTGTTGAGACTACATGGAGTTAGGGTAGAAGTTATGAATAATAGAATTGCATAAGGTTGGGCTGGGAAATTTGTGTAAAGTCTTGATAAAGGTGGTAGTGCGAGGCTTTTGGTAGTGATCAGGTTATGAGATAGACCAAAGAGGGTGCCAAAAAAACTAACAGTGCAGGACTTCTGGTGTGGTGACTGGCGGCCTGCTGGTGCCGCCAGGTGATAGGATCAGCATGGAGGATCTCTGCATCGCATGGCACGTGGCGGTAGGGGTGTGCTCCGCCAGGCTGTGTTTGAAATACAGTGGCGCTGGAAGAGCGCTGGCGCTTGGCGGTAGGCAGATACCGCCAAACGGTCTGAGCCTATTTCGCTAGGCGGTGCTGACTGATGCGCTAGGCGGCTGTGCATTAGGTTACGAGTTGTGTGTGTTGTTTTTAACTAACAATGATGTTTTGCTTAGATCGGAAGATGATGTGCCATGAGCGGGTGGGTTCATGGATGGTGTTTGACATGTGATGATATGAACGGGGAGGTTCATATCCAGTTACTCTCACGTGGGGATACGAGCGAGGTAGGTTCGTATGTTCCGTGCTCACGATGAGAGATGCCACGTGCGGGGAGGTACGGGGCTGGTGGATCACATGTGTT
>Ga0099822_1011689_pt1 | contig 10662 bp, 6 predicted proteins | sample CowpeawhiteBW_FD_76839 | JGI IMG/M metagenome (GOLD analysis project Ga0099822, IMG submission 76839) | Root nodule microbial communities of legume samples collected from California USA - Cow pea white BW | ecosystem: Host-associated > Plants > Roots > Nodule | place: USA: California | collected... | reverse complement strand
TTTTTAACAAAATTAAATTTATTTAAATGTATATTTTGCACTGATATTTATTTAAATTTAAATTTAAATATTTATATATCCATAATTTATAGATAAATGTTAGAGTTGTTTTAAAAATAAAAATTTTATAAATTCAAATATAAAATTTTTAAAAAAAATTATAACAATTATAACCTTTGTCAATATTAGAAGTATAAAAATTATTGATATATAAATATTTGAAACAATATTTAAATAAAGTTCAATACAAAATATACATTTAAATAAACTTAATTTTGTTAAAAATATCAATTATAATAAAAATATCATTGTAAATTTATATAAAAATTAAATTTGATATAGGGATGAAATTGATTCAGTTTTAACGAAATTGAGACCAAATTGAAACAAAATAACAAATATAGGGATTACATTGAGACTTTTCACATCCAATAGTGACACGTGGTACTGCCACATCACACTATCTCTGCCACGTGGCACAATGCCAGATTGACACGTGACAATTTTGTTTTTTTTTTTAAATTATAAAAAAATTAAAAAAATTAAAAAATTAAAAAAATTAAAAAAGTAAAAAAAACCACGTGCTGACACATGTCACATGATTAGCATCGTTACTGGACAACTAACGGAAAGAAAGCGATCGCAATGAATTTTCAAAAATAGAGGACCTACTTGAGATTTTGGTACAAAAATAGATACCTCTAGAATGATTTAACCTTAATTTTAAGCAAATTCAAAAACCTTAGAGATTGAAAAATACATAATATTTCATTGGTTTGTGTTGAATTAGCTACTTTTTAAAAAAAAAAATACTAAGTATTTTGTTTGTAATAGTTGCAACATAAACTTTTTTTTTCTTCTAGTATTGTATGTTTCAAGCCCACAACTATATATATAACCATTAATTTCTAAAGTATAATCTTATAATATTATTAACCTAAATGAATTTAGAGGTTTTTAATATAAAATGAATTATATAAAAATATTATTTTACATCTTATTAAAATACTTGTTATAGTGCCAGTCTCACTTCCAAATATTATAAACCAGTCTCAATCAATTAAAAATCAAATAATTTAATTTTTAGAAAATCAAAAACAAATTAAATAAATTAAATAAAAAACAAAATTACATATATATTATATATATGTAACAGAACAACAACGAAAGCCAGAGAAAAAAAATGAAAAAAAAACAAAGAAAGATATATAATATATTATATATATATATATATATATATAATGATCAGTAAAAGTAAAAAAAATGAAATAAAAAAACAAAGAAATATATATTATATACGTATGTCATTACTTCAAAAGAGGAAAAAGAGAAAGAGGGATCAACGACGCCGCTGAACTAGCGTCCCGACGGAGCTGCCACGCGAGGCGATCAGAGTTGCCGTGCGAGACGATCGGAGCTGCGACGTGAATGACCGGAGCTGAGATTTCGAAATAGGTCAATGTTTTAAAGTTCTATCTTCTCTTCTTCTTCGATTAGGGTTTTCGAGTTGAGCTTCAATCTCTGTTTTCGCATGGATTTTCGATTTGGAGCATTGGGGTTTTGGTTTGGGCTTAAAATCCGAAAGCCAACAACATGTTTTTGTGGCATTTCGTCTCGTTCTTCGAATTCGGTGACTCCTCTCGAATTCGCGAGTGGTACGAGTCGACGAGTTTACTCCGAGTTCACTACGAGTTTGAAAAAAAACGAGTTTATATACGAGTTAACCCGTGAACACTGTCATGACTCGACGGGTGTACGAGTCAACCCGCGAGTTTGATAACCATGGGTTGAACGAAGCCAGTATTTTTATCACTTTTATATATCCGTAGTCTATTGTTTGACATGCCTGTCTATAACAGAGTCACTCAATGTTAACCAAGATCCTCTCTACTATATTGTTTATGAATTATCCATATTTCCAACAAGTTATTTGTATTATTCCTATCAAATATTACTATCAGGTAGAGTCTACAGTTATTTGGAAAATTGCAAAAAAAATATTTGCTTTTCCATGATGTTAAGTGTGTCTAGTCCTAGGAATGACTACAGAGTGCATGACTTGATGTTACCAAAGTTATTTATGCCTTTGATAATCTTCATATTTAATGGTAACTTATATGTGGATGTGGATTGCTGAAAGGTAGAAAGTACTTTGATGCATTGTTGCAAAAACGTTATCAATGCTTTTATTCAATAGCATATTTTTTGGTTTGTACTGTAGATTATAGGCAAAGGGAGCAAATAAGCATTTGGAATGATTTGCTATGGCCCAGCAGTCATCTAGGCTCCAGCGTTTGCTTACTCTCCTGGACAGTATCCTTCACAATTTCCTTATTTCTACATTTACTTAATCCTTTATTTAGTTTTTTCCTGAATTTTCTTTAACCAAACTTTTATAGCCGGGTCAACCCAAGCTACAAGGTTGACCGCTGCTCGTCAGATAGGGGACATTGCAAAATCACATCCTCAAGACTTGACCAGTCTTCTCAAGAAGGTATCAGTTTTGCTAAAGTTCTATTAATACTCTATATCTGTAATATGTTCCTTTATGTACTGTCTTCATTGTAATGTACTTGTACCTTTTTATCTCTGTCTCTCTGCTATCAAAAACATTTTGTTGGTAGATGGACTCTATGTTTAAATATTGAGATATGAAACCATTTCTGGACCTGCTTGTGATGGTTCAAGCTTTTGGAATAGTTTTTTGACATGTTTTTTAGCCTCTTTTGTGAAGTAAACAAGATTTAAGTTCTTAATGTTTGCTTGCTGCTTCTTTTATTTAATAATTTTATTTAAAATAAAATTTCAGCAAAAGGTTATGATTGCCTGCTTCTGTAAAAAGAGCAGGTTAATGTTGAAACAGCATCTAATAACTTGATTTAATTTAGTTTCAGCATGTTTTGAAAGCTATACAAGATAATCATTAAATACTTATGGTTGTTTCTTTTATTTAATGCTGATAACAATAATGGGCATTAACACCCTGTTTTCATTTGATGCTTAGGTTTCTCAATATCTCCGCAGTAAAAATTGGGATACACGAGTTGCAGCTGCTCATGCAATTGGATCAATTGCTGAGAATGTTAAGCACATACATTTGACTGAACTTTTTGCTTCTGTTGTATCAAAAATGAGTGAGAATGGGATATCTTGTAGCATTGAGGATCTGTGTGCATGGCCATATTTACAATCAAAAATTACAGGAAGCTCATTCAGAAGGTTGTAAAAAGAATGATTCTTTGATAATTCTTTTTTTTGTGGCATAAAAAATATTTCTATTTGAGAAAAAGAAGGAAGGTACAGGTAAGGGGAGTAATCCTTCAACATCGAAGACAAAAATAATAAAAAACAAAAAACTGGCGGTGCTCACCAGGCTGCCCAATTCCTTGCTTATAAAAACTAGAAATATCTTGAAAAAGCTGTGGGCTGAATACTGAAGGGAAAAATAAGCAAAATTATATGAAAAAGGTTCAAGGGCTAAAAGACATCTTTAGAACTTGTGGCTTTGTACTCCAGTATGTTGGACCAAAGAATTGCACTTAAACTTTACAATGCCTAAGTTTTAGCCCAAAGTTTTTACCCAAACCTATGTACTGAACTACAAAAATCTGTTCCAAATTAAAATACATCTAGAGAGTACCATGAACTGAAAAGTTATGACTTGATATGGTTTGAAAAATAGTTTAGCCCTGCTTCTGTTATGACGAATGCATTTTATTTGGAAGATATTAACTTTGTTCCTTGATGGCAGCTTTGATATGAACAAGGTGCTTGAATTTGGTGCCTTACTAGCTTCAGGGGGGCAGGTAGATCAATAATCTCTCTCTCACACACAAATATTTTATCACTTGTTGTCGGTATGTTAGGATTAAAAAATACCATACATATTAATTGCTTTCCTTCATCCAAAAGAATATAATACAGACAGAAGAAATGTAAATGGTCTAGGAGTAAGGAGAGAAGGAGTGTGAAAAAGTACTTCTCTACTTTGTAAAACTTTTATAAATCTAAATCTGTTTCTTCCCTCTAATAATTGCTACTAGACTTGATTATGATCTAGATTTTCAGCAAAAAAGATCAAGCACCAAAGTACAGCTTATTTTTCAAACTACCAAAGAATTGCATCCTTCCTTCCAATGGTTTTCATAATTTTTTTTTAGTGATTATTTTAATCTGATTACATTATACTGGAATTAGATGTTTCAAGATACTACATTGGTTATGAAATTATAGAAGTTTTTAATTTCCATCACGTTCTCATGGAGCCCAGCCTATAAATGTACTTGTATGTTTTAATTTCAATTCCTTTTGAGGTTTTCTGTTGTCTCAATTGCATGTGCAGCTATTGCATAAATATTTTTCTTGCTCCATTTCAGGAATATGATATTGGAAATGATAGTATAAAGAACCCAAAGGAGCGATTGGTTCGACAGAAGCAAAATCTTCGACGTCGTTTAGGTTAGTAAGAATGCCTAATGGTGTAGTGTGTCATTGGCCAGGCAGTGCTATTGAAATGATGACTAAGAAATAAGTTGATTGCTAAACTTGTGTGGCATATGCTAACTCAATATCTGCTCTAGTTGATGTAAATGGACAACTGTTGAGAAGTTGATTTGGTGACAATTGTATTATGGGGTTTAATAAAAGGAGTACTTGCCATATATTTTCAATGCTTTGATACTCCTTTTACTTTCCCCATCTAAAGGAGTTGAAACAAGGCATTAATTTACTTTCTATTAGCTTAGAAGTCTATTTGTTCAAGTGCTTTTTTTTAATTTTAAACATGCATAATTATTTGTTGATTATGTTCATATAAAGCTTAAGCATATAAAAAAGCAATTGAAGCTAAAACGATTAGCTTATTCAAGTCACACTCAAAGAAAACTATATCATTGAACTCTGACCTTCCCCATGCCAAACTTATACTAATGCACCCTAAGTTTATGTGCTCCTGATTCTAGAAGCTCCTCTCAATTAATGTAGGTTTGGATGTCTGTGAACAATTTATGGATATCAGTGATGTAATAAGAGACGAAGATCTTATGGTGTCCAAATCAGACCCACATCTGAATGGGATTGATCGTAGAGTTTTTACTTCTTGTTCTGCACATAACATCCAGAAAATGGTTGCAAACATGGTTCCTAGTGTCAAATCAAAGTGGCCAAGCGCAAGAGAATTGAATCTTTTAAAGCGTAAAGCAAAAATAAACTCAAAGGACCAGACAAAAAGCTGGTGTGAAGATGGAGGTACAGAGGCATCAGGTGCTCAAAGTTTGACTCCAAAAGGCACATGTCCTGATTCACTGAATTACAGTAAGGTAGTATTCTGTTTTTCTCATCAGTTAAACGATAATTTCTGGCCTCTAGGGCGCGTCCCTCTGATTTCATGGCACTCCTATTGTCATTGGTGGCAGCAAATAATTTTTAATAATTATTATAATTATTCAACTTTTATTGGTTGTTGTTATTGCTATTCGTGCTGCCATCCTATTGTTATTGTTGTATGATACAACCTTTTACGCCTAAGCAGGATAACAAGCTTTGGTGTGTTGGTGTCTTGGAAAATGCGATCTTAAGCTCTAAATAGTTAATAAACGAGTAGATTCTTTTTCTTTTTTCATCTCGTATGACAAGGCGTGATTTGAAATTATTTTAATGCATCATTTTGTTCAGGTATTCATGGATGTTAATCATGACGACGATGGCTTTGAGCATGATGGGGATGGGCAATGGCCTTTCCACACTTTTGTTGAGCAACTTATTATAGATATGTTTGATCCTGGTAAACATTTCGCCCTTTGTCACTTTTTGTACCATTTGATAAAAGAATGTTGATATTCATCTACTGCTATATTTTCACATCTATTTATTTTCTTTGAATGCTTATTTTTCAAATGCTGTTGGCAGTTTGGGAGGTACGACATGGTAGCGTGATGGCACTGAGAGAGATTTTAGCACATCAAGGTGCTTCTGCTGGCGTATTTAAACCTGACTCACACATGGGTGGGACCCTGTTTATTGAATTGGAAAACAAAAGTATACCAACCACATTGAAGAGAGAGAGGGAAATTGATTTAAATATGCAAGTTTCAGCTGATGAGTTTGATTCAAACTTGAAGAGGCCAAAACTTGAAGATGTGTCATCACCAAACTTTATGGATAGTGTGATGACTTGCAACAATATTACTTCTGAAACCCATGGATGCAATTTAACTTTGGATTACGGGAACGGGCAATTTAATGGTAATTCCAATGACATGGATCTGGAGTCTCACTCTGATGGCTCACGTGATGCATGCAAAGAGTCTGCCATTATAGCAGAACAGAAGGGTCATCTTGATGACAATCAGATGCCCTCTGGAAATCTTATTGCGCTGAGAAATCTTCCTCAGAACTGTGAGCTGATGAACTCTGTTAAAGTGGCTAGAAGATCCTGGCTTCAAAACTGTGAATTTCTTCAAGATTGTGTGATACGCTTTTTGTGCGTGTTGTCACTTGATCGGTATGATATTTTTGTTCGTTTATTTCTTTTAAGGCATGAGCTAGATCCTGCTGAACTTCTGTTTATGTAACTGATTCCAAAGTACTGTAGTTCCATGTGCTATTGATGACTCTTTTATTAAATAGATACCTAAAAGCTGTCTCCTATCTGCAAGTTTCTTTATTCATATTTTGTTATTTTATTTCAGCTTTGGAGATTATGTATCTGATCAGGTTGTTGCTCCAGTGCGTGAAACCTGTGCACAGGCTTTAGGTGCTGCATTTAAGTATATGCATCCGGCACTAGTAAATGAAACATTGAACATATTGTTGAGAATGCAGGTAAACATTGTTTAATGCTGCAAATTTCTTCCAGTTAATAATGTAATTTACAATGCTTAAAGATGCATTTTGCCTTTTCATACTATCTCTGTGCTTTTCCTCCCCTTGAAGCAATTTCTTCTTTTGATGGGTTTTGGTTTGTGTTCTCTTAGATTTGTTTTTAATCTTTATGCTTCTGTTGTTGCCTTTTGTTCAGTGTAGGCCAGAATGGGAGATTCGTCATGGCAGTCTTCTTGGTATAAAATATTTGGTTGCTGTACGGCAGGTGCATATCTGTTTTCTGCCATTTATCTTTGATACTTCTGTCTCTCTATATTGGCACTGTTGTGTCATATTTTATCATGTGCAGTCTATTAGATATTATGTGCAGTAATTATTTATAAAATAGTGCATCTATCTATGCTGTTTAAATTTTTTCATTTCCCTTTTTCTGCATATAAAAGTTTGTTTCTTGTGAAGACCATCTGGGTTCTTCCTGCCACTGTCTCTGTACAGGCACTGTTCTGTCATATTTTATCATGTGCAGTTTGTTAGATATTTATATACAATAATGATTTATAAAATATTCTGTATCTAACTGTGTTTAAATTTTTTTTACCGCACTCTTCCTTGAGTATAAGTTTTTTTTCTTTTCTTGTGAAGGCCCTGGGTTCTTCTTTCCACTGTCTTATTCCCATCCTTGATCCATTGAAGCCTAATTTGCTTCTTATACGTGTGTGTAAATATATTTTGAAAACTATAAATCAGCAAAATGAAAACTAATGACTTTCAAACTATTCTAGCTCAGTACAACTTTTTTTTGTGTTTATTACCAATTTCTCATAACTAAGAAAATATAAATATTTGGAAGACTTGGGATATGTTTGGGATGATTACTCGAATACAAAAAGAACAATAATCCTACTTTTCTTTTCTCAATCTAGATGGTCATGAGCTTATGGTTAGTAGTATCTAGATCCCTAATCTTTTACTGTACAGAAACTCTATGTATTTCTGTTCTACTTGGATATAGCTGGATATATTAGTTTTTATAGGATTAATAGCTGTTTTTTTGATGTGGTTGTGTTGCATGCAAATGATTGTTTGACTAAATCCTCTTTGCTTTTAAAATAGAATTCTCTTTGTCCAAATGATATGGTGTTTGCCTGGTAGGATAGGGTTGGTGTTATATTGGAATTCTGAAAATGATTAGGTTGTTTAGTTTTATTGGGGATTCTTGAGTCACATTTGGTTCTATGACTTTGACTAGGTTTTATTGTTTTGCCAACAATGGTATAGCTGTTTAATGTATTCCCAAGTTTGTGAAGATTGAATTTAATGGTTCACTTGAGTGGTGAGGTCAACTGTTTATATGTTCAAATTGAAATGATGTCTATGAAGGATGTAAATGTGATATCCATAGAAAATAAACAGTAGGTAAAAGACCCTCATCCACTCAGTAGTAGTTAGTACCGGAGTGGAGAGCCTACACCATTTGACTCTAAAGAAAAAATATCTATATCAAGTGTAGGACTGATAGCAGGCTGATAAGATTTTGCTGTGTTCATTTTCAATTTGATAGTGATATGTTCTTTCCCCGTCAAGGACATATTAAATAAACTGCACACTACACTGCTAGAAAAACTTCAGACCAGAGCCCATCTGATTCTTATTTTGGTGTTTCTCTTAATTCAACGGTTGATGACAGTTGTAGGCATTACAAAGCTGTAACTGAACATAACTGGTGTAGGGTGTTGTTCGATTTATGAAAACCTAGTAGTCTTTTCTTGATTGATGTGCTGCTTTGCTTTTTATTGCTTAAAATTTGAGACAGGTTTTGCATTGTTCCTTCTGGCTTTTGTTTTGCTTGATGCGTCTTTTACTGATGCTAGGAGATGTTGTCTGATTTGCTGGGACGAGTTCTTCCTGCTTGTAAATCTGGATTGGAGGACCCAGATGATGATGTCCGGGCAGTTGCTGCTGATGCTTTAATACCTGCTGCATCTGCAATTGTTTCCTTGCAGGGTCAAACATTGCATTCAATTGTGATGCTTTTATGGGATATATTGCTTGATTTGGATGATTTAAGTCCGTCCACCAGCAGGTATTTTACTGGCTAAAGTTTTGGTAGTTACCTTTACAATCTTAGTTATGGTGTCCCCTTTTGTTAGATATAATGATTGTTTGTTTGATTAGTTTTCAATGCACCATCACTTATAGAGCCACTTGAAAACTATAGATTTTTAAGTGACTGGATTTTTATTTCTGAATTTGATAAGCACATAAGGAAGGTAGCTGCTCCTAAATATAGACTCCGTTACATACTAAGAATGTATACACGCTAAAACGATTTTGAAGAGACTGAATTTTTATTTCTAAATTTGATAAATACAAAATGAAGATTGCTGGTCCTAAATATAAGGTTCATTACATTTAATACGGGGATTTCAATTGAGACCATACAAATCTCAAGAGTCTAAGAATTTGTACTTGCTACCTAATGATAAAAATGAATATTAATTACAATAATTATAACCAACAACAGAGCCTATAAGTTGATGAAATTGTGAGTGGACCATAGGTTATTTTTTGGATGATTTTTGATTAAATGTTGACTTAATAATTGTCTACTCAATTTTGTTATCCAAGTCACAAATATTCTTAAAACAATTAGGAAGATTTTAAATTCTGTCATGTTATACTTCATGAGTGCAAGCCTTGGCACAGCAGTAAGGTTATTGCCTAGTGGCTTGACTACGGAAGCATACATTTGCCGTGCCCGTACCTAAATAGGTGGGAGCTTCCTGCATGGGGTCACCTTATGTTATACTTCAGGATTCAACTAAAGCCAACATTTTGAACAATGAAATAAAACTTTTTTGTGTGGTTTCCGCAAACAAGTAACTGTTGTGTCACACGCAAAATGCCTTTCTTCTTTTCATTGCACCCTTAACCAACATATTTATTCTGCTAGGATTAAACTACTTATTTTACTTTCTCTGATTTTTTTTTTTTTGTGTGAAAGTTTTTTTTATATTACAATTCTTCGTTTACTGCTTGCTAGATATTTTTTGAGGTTTAACTATACTTTAGTTTCTGCAAATATGACTGTTTGATGTCCTTGCTAAATTTTGTCGGGTTTGAATCTTTCACATCTTTTGATCTTTCATCATTAACTATAGTTAGGTTGGCTTTTCAGATTAAGATGATTAAATTATTTATTTATAGGTGTGTAATTGAATTAAGCAATATATTTAGTATTTGATATAAATAAGCTAAATATCAATATATTTAGTATTTGATATAAATAAGCTAAATATATATATCATTATTTTTTGTCTTTCAATAATTTGCTTTTAATATTGCTATGTTTAACAAAAAAATTATTAATTAGTTATTATATTTTTGTATTTTTCAATGACTGTAATATGATTTATTATTTAATATATCACAGATAGTATTTTGTCTCCATAGACAGAAATAGACAGAAATAGGAAAGATATTAAATATGTTTCATATTTTTGGAATTACTGATTATTAAGAATTAAAAGTTAATCAATACTCTTATTTTTATATCATTACTCAATTTAACATACTATATTGAATATTTTTTTGACAATAATCTTTCCTTAGGTATACAATGGCAGATGTATAACTATGAAATAAAAGTTATATTATATGTAATTACCTTCTTAAAATATTCCGTGAACAAAAGGTAATGATAGTTTGCATGGGTTTTCTTGAAGAGATTTCAGATAAATGAAACAGTGAAAAAACTTATCACTGTTACTGTTTTACTACTGTTTATATAAGAAGATAGTAAGCAGAATACAAAGAGTCAAGGCCCAGTCCTAACCCTAA
>Ga0099822_1011687_pt1 | contig 10662 bp, 9 predicted proteins | sample CowpeawhiteBW_FD_76839 | JGI IMG/M metagenome (GOLD analysis project Ga0099822, IMG submission 76839) | Root nodule microbial communities of legume samples collected from California USA - Cow pea white BW | ecosystem: Host-associated > Plants > Roots > Nodule | place: USA: California | collected... | reverse complement strand
TATATTTATTTATATATTTTATCTTTATCTTTTTAATCATAATATAATATATATAACATATATATATATATATATATATATATATATATATATATATATATGTATATGAATGTCTGAAACAACCTATGCAGTTTATAATGTTGTGGTGTGAGGTATGTTCATTTGTCCGCAGTTTGAGATTGAGTGCGGCACAACTCAACAGAGCAATTTGTGTTTGTTCTCCTTGGTTGTATTTAGTGTTTGTTCATTCATAAAAAACCTCAGAACTCAGAATGACGCTTATTGAATATGTTACTCTACTTAAACTTAAAGTGTCCTTTAACAATTGTCTTAACGTGCATCCACTGTTTCACAAGACTAAAAACACAGCTGCAGATTCGAATTCCATTGCAAAACGAAATGGTGTGTCTGACGTGGATTCCATAAATCACATTGAATTGTTCATGTCACTTGGCCCTCTCATTTGTTTTCTTTTGGGGGACATGGCTCAATACTTTCTCAGATGCTTGATCATCTTCAACATAACACACCCACACAGGTATAATTCTTAGATTAATTTCTCTCTTCTAAGTTTAAGAATTTAATTTATGGAATGTTGAATTCAACAAGAAATTAGAGGTTCCATAAGTATAACTTTTCAAAAGAGGTAGAAGGATCCAAAGATTAGGAGGACCCCAGGACCACGATTTTTTTTTTTTTTTTTATTATTATTATTATTATTATTGATGCTTTTTTACATAAAAAAGGCATTGAATTAAATGCATTTTCAAACCATGGCCCCATTGAAACCTACCTTTTGGAGATGGTGATTTATGCTTACATGGTATGTGATTTGCAAAAGTTGGTCTTTTTAACCGTTGATTAAGTAAGAAAAATCACCCTTTTACTTATAAAAGGAAAAGAAGAACAGAAGTGAAGAGATTCTTGTCCCTCTCTATGCTCAAATGCTAAAAGACAAATTTGAACAAAAGGGAATAACGTTTTAGAGAAGGACTTTTCAGACCCTTGAAATACGTAATAAAAGAAATAAATAATAAAACGTTTACTACACTTAATGGGAAGGACCCCAACCTTTTTTCTATTTCAATCGGACGCTCACAATCACCTATCACCACAAGTAAATGCCACGTGTCAAGAATCGGATTGTTTATGTATTTTTTTCTACTTTGCCTTTACCTTCAAGTATTGGATAGAATATTGTGGAAATAATTTATAGTTTTGAAGACATCCAGTAAAACAAAAAGACAAAATAATAATATTCATTAAAAATATAAAAAATGCTGTAACTATCAAGTTATAATATTCATTAAAATGTAATAATCCTTTTTCATAACTGTGAGCTTCGTGATATTTGGACCACTATAAGTTTTTTTTTCTTTTTTTTTTTAATTTATCCTTCCAAACCTCAAGTATATGTTTAGATACATACATTGATGTATGTTTTACACACACACACACACACATATATATATATATATATATATATATATATATATATATATATAGAAAATTCAATAGAATTGTGAGAATGAAGAGCAGAGGGTGGAAAAGTTATCTTTTGTGTACATACAAGCAGATACTCACTAGTATTTCTATACATATATTTTTTAATTTTGAATAAAATTTGTTAAAAATGAATACTTAAAATATAATTTTTGATAAAATTTTAATTTTTAAAAGTTTTATTTAAATCAAATTATTCAAAAAAATAAACGATCTTCCCAAAAATAAAATTTAAATAATTTATCTCAAAATATAAATTTTAAAAAATTAATCTTCTATAAAATAATTTCAGTATCACATATCTAAATAAAAAAAATAAAGAAACATAAATTCAAATTCTAAATAATTTTTTTGTAATTAATATATTCTTTTAATAATTTTATTTTAACTGTTAAATTTAAAAATAATTAATATTTATCATCTCAGGAATCATGATAGTTATACTTATCCGAATCCGTTACAAAAGTTGTAGAATATTATAAAAAAGTTGTTTATAAAACATAATAGATTATATATATATATATATATATATATATATTATTTTTTTATTTTTTGAAAGTTGTAAGTAAATGGAGACAATGGAGATGATTAAGTCATGAACTGCTAATTACGACGAATTCCAATGAAAAGTGTCGCTAAGGAAACGGATAGATAGAATAAAGCAAGGAGGGCCATGAAATGGTACTACAGACAAACAAACACACTCCTTAACTCTTTTATTTTCCACTCTCATCTTCTTCTTCCTTCAACTTTTCTTTCATTTTCCCCAATGTTTCTACCACATTACCCATCTCCTCTTGCATATTAAATGGGATGGTGTTGCTGATAACGATGTGGGAGGTGGTGGCTTGGTTGGTAGGGAAGAATAAATGCCGGTTAAGAGAAGCAGGCCCTACACAACAACACAAGACATGGTGCTGAGATTAGTAGCAGTAACTCCTCAAGCTCACAGACACAGATTGGGTTTTCATTGTTGAAGTCTAGAGAGAGAAACAGGGTCTCTCCCACTCTCTCATGCACGTGCTTCAACCTTCATTTGGTGGCAATCTCTGAATTTATACATCACACCCTATTAAAAGAACTTTATTTAATTCCCTCCCACTGTCTCACCTGCTTCCTTTCCAGCAAAGGTACAGCCACCATTTCCACCTTCTTCATTTCATCACATTTACTCTTCTCTCTCTCTTCCTCTCCAAAAGCACCCATTTTTATGTCACCCCACAATGAACAACCATTAAAAAACACGGAACGCGGCATGGGCATTGTTGAATCTTTGTTCTTGGTGCTTATACGGAGAACCATGAAGGATAAAGCAGTGAGAGATTAAACGGGTACTGTGTTTTATTCTCTTTTTTCTTTTTGGGTTTGTTTCTCTCTCTCCTGCAATTCTAGTCTTCTGAATGAGAATGCTTCCCGTCGGTGATGATCGTGATGTTTTGTTTCTTATTGAACCGAGTTTACGATTACCTGAAACGTTGTAGCTGAGGAAGTAACACCTCAGAATTCGAATCTGGTTCGGTTGTGACAGCTATGGTGTCAAAGGGATGATCACATTGTTTCGAGCATGAGAAGACACCGTGCTATTCATCTCTCTCATGCTCTACTGTGCACCGTTTTTTGTTGTCTTGTGACAGCTTCTGCAGTGACTGAGAAGGAAATTTTGCTTGAATTCAAAGGTAACATCACGGACGATCCACGCGCCAGCTTGAGTTCGTGGGTTTCAAGTGGGAACCCGTGCAACGATTACAAAGGTGTTTCGTGTAACTCTGAAGGGTTTGTGGAGAGAATCGTGCTATGGAACACTAGCTTGGGAGGGGTGTTATCCTCGTCGCTTTCGGGGTTGAAGAGGTTGAGGATATTGACGTTGTTCGGAAACCGTCTCTCGGGTGGTATTCCAGAAGGTTATGGTGATCTTCACTCACTGTGGAAGATCAATTTGAGTTCCAATGCTTTATCTGGTTCGATCCCTGAATTCATTGGTGATTTGCCTAGCATTCGGTTTCTAGATTTATCCAAGAATGGCTTCACTGGGGAGATACCTTCGGCTTTGTTTCGGTACTGCTACAAAACAAAGTTCGTTTCTCTTTCTCATAACAACCTCGCCGGTTCAATTCCTGCCTCCTTGGTGAACTGCTTTAACCTTGAAGGGTTTGATTTCTCCTTCAACAACCTTAGTGGGGTTGTCCCTTCTGGGCTTTGTGGCATTCCAAGGTTGTCTTATGTGTCGCTGAGAAACAATGCCTTGTCAGGGAGCGTGCAGGAGCTCGTTTCCTCATGCCAGAGTCTGGAACATTTGGATTTTGGAAGTAATAGGTTCACTGATTTGGCACCGTTCAGTGTCCTTGGAATGCAAAATCTTACCTATCTCAATTTATCGTATAATGGGTTTGGAGGACATATTCCTGAGATCAGTGCCTGTAGTGGTAGATTGCAAATCTTGGATGCTTCAGGGAATTTTTTGGATGGCGAGATTCCCTCCGGCATAACAAAATGCAAGAGCCTAAAGCTCTTGGCGTTGGAATTGAATAGGCTGGAGGGGAATATCCCAGTGGATATTCAGGAACTGCGGGGACTAATTGTTATCAAATTGGGTAATAATTCCATTGGTGGAATGATCCCCAAGGGCTTTGGTAGCGTCGAGCTTCTTGAATTGCTGGATTTGCACAATCTGAACCTTGCTGGCCAAATTCCTGAGGATATAAGCAATTGCAAGTTTCTTCTTGGGCTGTGAGTTTTATATCTTTCTCTAACTGCTCTGCATTATGTTAAACCCTCTGAATAAAATCTCAGTTCATTCTTTTATGTCGCTGCAGGGACCTTTCTGGTAATAAATTACAAGGTGAGATTCCTCAGACTCTTTACAACTTGACAAACCTGGAATCCCTTAATCTACATCATAACCAGCTTGATGGAAGCATCCCCCCAAGCCTAGGAAACCTATTAAGGATTCAATACCTAGATCTGTCACATAATTCACTTTCTGGTCCAATCCCCACTTCCCTTGGGAACTTAAATAACTTGACACATTTTGATCTCTCATTCAATAATCTGTCTGGTTTCATTCCTGAGATTGCAAACATACAGCGTTTTGGTGCATCTGCATTTTCCAATAATCCTTTTCTCTGTGGTCGTCCTTTGGACACCCCTTGCTTGGTAAACGGAGCTACATCGCCTTCATCTCCCGGGAAGGCTAAAGTTCTGAGCACCTCAGCAATCGTTGCAATTGTTGCTGCAGCTGTAATTCTCACTGGGGTTTGTTTGGTGACCATCATGAATATGGCGGCGCGTGGAAGAAAAAAAGAGGATGATCAGATTATGATTGTTGAGAGCACCCCTCTTGGGTCAACAGAATCAAATCTTATAATTGGAAAGCTGGTCCTCTTCAGCAAGAGTTTACCATCAAAATATGAAGATTGGGAGGCAGGTACCAAAGCATTGCTTGATAAAGAGTCTTTGATAGGTGGTGGATCAATTGGTACAGTCTACCGAACTGATTTTGAAGGCGGGATCTCAATTGCAGTGAAGAAGCTGGAGACTATGGGAAGGATTAGAAACCAGGAGGAATTTGAGCATGAAATTGGGCGACTAGGCAATCTTCTTTCACCCTAATTTAGTTTCTTTTCAAGGTTATTATTGGTCCTCTTCAATGCATTTGATTCTATCAGAGTTTGTCCCAAATGGGAATCTCTATGATAATCTACATGGGTTGGGCTATGCTGGAACCAGCACTAGTAGAGGAAATAGGGAATTATATTGGTCTAGAAGGTTTCAAATTGCAGTGGGAACTGCCAGAGCCCTTGCTTATCTCCACCATGACTGTAGACCTCCAATTCTTCATCTCAACATTAAATCCTCTAACATACTCCTAGATGACAAGTATGAAGCTAAGTTGTCTGATTATGGATTAGGAAAGTTGCTTCCCATTTTGGATAATTATGGTCTGACCAAATTCCACAATGCTGTGGGATATGTTGCACCAGAGTTGGCTCAAGGGCTGAGGCAGAGTGAGAAATGCGATGTTTACAGTTTTGGAGTTATTCTTTTGGAGCTGGTTACAGGGAGGAAGCCTGTGGAAAGTCCAACCACAAATGAGGTGGTGGTCTTGTGTGAATATGTAAGAGGTTCGTTAGAGACTAGCTCAGCTTCAGATTGCTTTGACAGAAATTTACTGGGCTTTACTGAGAACGAATTGATTCAGGTTATGAGATTGGGACTAATTTGTACTTCGGAGGATCCTTTAAGGAGACCAAGCATGGCTGAGGTTGTCCAGGTCCTTGAATCCATTAGAAATGGATTAGATTCCCATTAATCAGTTAGAGCTTTTCCATGCAGTGCAGCTCAGAACTGAAGTGATTGCTTAATTTGTTAAATTCTTCATGGACAGAAGGTATCAGATTTAGGCATTTAGCCATATACATGGAAGGAGATTTGGATCAGGATCGACTGTGTATGCAAGGTGGCAAGGGATAAGGATGTTACTTTGGCATTCAAAACGTAGAAAAGACGAAGGATAAAAATTCTTTTGTATTCTTTTTTATATTGCCATTATTTTTTTCATAAATTTGTAACTTCTGCAAATAAGGGCATTTGTTTATTCCATTACTTCTCGTGCTTTCAAGGAGGAAACAAAAAGTCTTGTTATTCATTTCCTACTAATTCTGTTTCGGCTTCGGTAACATGTGATGAGGGATAAACCACTGTATGTGAAAATGTGGAAGATCACACATATCGTTTAAGGATATGACTAAAACAGTATATATCCTACTGCAAACAAACTTCATCTTACAGTTATATGACTTTTTCTAGTCTTTATCTTTTCTTTCTGCCTCTGCCTTTTCTCCCCTTGAACAAATGCATGTCTGTCATTACCATAAACAAATTGTTTTTCTTTGTATGAAGATCATGTCTAGTGGCTCAGATCGTAACACTACGATGCCTTATAAAATGTGCAGTCTTCTTATTTCATCATGGACAAAGCAAACAAAACTACTTTTGCTTAAGTTCTCTGCTGAAGTTGTTGTCAACATTAGATCTGATCCGTCTTTTTGAAGAGGAGCTCACCTGACTGATAAAACGACTTCAAGGAGGATTGAATTATGACTACATCAGCTTCCAAGAAGGATATTTTATTAAAGTCTGCCCTTAGAAAATTTCAATTATCACATCAAATATTAGATATACAGTAGGACTTTCGTACTAAAATTTACAAAAAAGAAAAAAAAATGTGATTCTCTATTATAAGTTTACAGAAAAAATAAAACAAATGTAAAAAATGAAGGTGAAGAATACAAAAAATATAAAACTACTGTCATGCCCATAAGTTCATAACCAGAGGAGTTTCTATCTTTTCTTTCTTTTCACACTCTCCTCTCATTGCAGGCTGAGCACTCTCCTTTGATTGCACGTGAAACCAAATTTGAAGACATCAGAAATCATCTACCAGGTTCTGACTACACATTGAAACATTATAGTCTTGAAGCATAGGTTTTTAAAATTACAATTTACAACCTATCGTTTTGAAGCAACTCCATTGCATAACATGATGTCCTCCAACTCCCCTTGGTGATTGATTATTCCTACGAGGATGATGCTGGGTTCTCCAAAAGAATAAAGAATCAATAAAACAACTAAATTTGCGGAACTAATTGACAGCACATAAACTATTTTCACTTTCTGGAGTCGGAAATTCTCCAAATCCGTTCCATCACTACAGAAACATCCTTTTCAGTTGATGTAGCAAAACAAAAACGAAACCATCCAGGTTCAATACAGTGACATGAGGAACCCGGGGTAACATTGATCTTAACAACATTCAACAATCTATCCCACAGCTCAAGCTCCCCCTTTTCACTGTAAGACCGAATCAACCTGCTCATGTCAGCCCAGCAGCAAAAACCACCACTGCTCCTAGTGCACTCAATTCCCAACTGCTTCAAACCTGTGACGAATATATTATACATTTTTCGCAACCTCAATCTGTTAACCTCAATAAACTTTTGCACAAAACTTGTATCTGAAAGCATGGAGATAAGCAATCTTTGAGTTGGGACAGAAACAGTGGAGAACCTTGCCAATTTGCTAGAAGCAGCTACAACATTGTCATTATAGGAGTAGATAGCACCCGCCTTCAAACCTGGAATAGAAAGCTCATTGGATAAATCAAACACTATATGAACTCTGTCTCGGTCATGATCTTCTGCCTCCATTATTTCTGCCATGCTCACAAATTCTTCACTACCATAAGAAGATCCTGCAAACATTTCATTGGAGATTATATGAATGTTCTTCTCTCTAGCAAAGTCCAAAAGATCCAACAGTGTTTCCCGATTCAACAATTTGCCAGCAGGATCTGACGGGTTGGTTATTATAATTCCACGAACTTTTTGACCACGCATCTTTGCCTGATTGAAGGTTCTCTCAAGTGAATTTATACTTAAATTGAAGTCATCAGCGCTGCGACAGGGAACAGGTACTATCTCAGCTCCAGTGCGCCATTTTAAAACCTCGTCAAAACTGCATATTGTGTTTAAAAGTGAAAAATAATACATACACAATTTCTTCGTAATTTTATTTAACTCATCAATCATTTATATTTATTATTATATTATAATATAATTGTCAAACAATTATTTAATTTTTAATCTATTATTTTCCTTTAAATGTAAAGTTAAAAGGATAATGATAGAGGTATACTTTTCTTTGATACCTATTCAACAATTTCTATTTCTTTTTATCTTTTTAATCTTATCAGAATATATATTTTATAGCATCTTTAAGATGATAATATGATATCATTTTCATCAACAAAGAAAATTTAAATATGAATATGACGAAAAAGTTTGTTAATTAAGGTTGTTGGTTAATTAATATAGTAGTACGTCTCATTCTGCAATCTATTACTTTTTCTTTTATTCTTTTTCTTTTTTGATGTGCATCAACTTTTGGGATCCACATGAAATATTTTCCTCTTTTCTAAAAGAAAAGAAAAACGCTGTACATAATGGCTTTTAATTAAGGTACACAAGCAATTTTGTAGCATATAAAAGTAAAAATATTGTGGTAAAACGCTATTACACTCCCAATTTAAACCCTGTTAAGGTTTGAAAAACTGCCCATAAATCATAGATTATGACCACAAATATCTTTTTAGAAGAGTTTCGGCAACTCCAGTGCGGTGACATAGGCCATTATTTATACTATCATGACATGGATCAGGACAAAACTGCCCCTGTAGCTCCAACTTAAAACCTTTTCTGCAACATAAAATAGGAATTGGGAGATTGGGAAGTGATTGTTACCCGGGGCTAAGTGGCGTGGGAACAAGAAATGCATTTCCGTTATCTGCCAGGCAAAAGCCCAGAATCTCAATGGCAGAGGAAGCACCTGCAGTCAGTACCATTCGCGAAGTGTTGAAGAAAATCGGCTTTTCCAAAACTTGAGACATGAAACCAGCCACAGCCTGCAGGGTTATAGGATCAACATAGATTGTTTGTTCATCCAACCTTCTCATCAACAATCCCTTCATCACATAAAAAAACAGACAAGAATTACCACTTTGAGCTCCATCAATCCATCGAAAGGTTGGTAGGGAACAATCCTAGAAATGGTGAGAGGTGTCCCCAATATAGCAGCGCTTCCGTTGCAGTGAACCCAATCTTGAATTAAATCAAGAGATAGCTACAAGCAGCGACAGATAACAGAGTGAATTACAGTTCAATTGCGAAAAGAAGAGAAGAGAAGAAGTCACTCACGGTGTTTTGGTGCAAAGAAAGTTGAATAACACCATCGGGATTATGAGTTTGGTGGTAGGGATCATCGGCCACCTTGTTGAAACCTAGATGGAAAGAAGAGTTAGCAGCGGTTATGGAATTGGCGCGAGGGGACACGTAAGCAGAGGCAGAGGCGTTCCTTGCAGCGAAAGAGAGAGAGCGGTGGAAGGTGGTGGAATCGTCCTTATGGTTGTGGGAGGGTGGTGGTTGGTGGTGACGTGTCTTGGTTTTGAAGAAGAGTTGAAGAAAGTAGAAGAGGGCACAAGGAATAACAGAACCCCAGAAAAGACCACCTGTGCCTTGAACAACCCCTTGTAGAGGCACTATCACTCTCATCTCTCTCCTGCTATTCCTCTAAAACCATTTCTCTGTTATGTTACTGACGCAATCAAATCTAGATGGAAGCCAATGCAATACGAAACAAACTCTTCTTCTTGTTTCTTGTTAGTAGCGTGTGGACACTGAACTCAACACAAACATAATCAATTGAAAATACTCTAATCTCTTTCTTTCGGATATTCTCAGCGCCAAAATAGCCTCACAAATTTCTCCCTCTTTTTACCCTATCACCTCTATTTTTAAACTCCCATCATTTTTTTTCCACAAACTCTCTGTATCTTTCCGTGGAATGAATAGAAATAATCACCAATGCATTTCCTTTTACCGTAACTAAAATGGATGAAATGAAATTTTAAACCAGTTTTCACAATTGATGGTGTGGCCAATCGGTTTATGCACCGTTCAATTTGTTTGGTTGATTAGAGAGATAGATTAGGGAGTTGCGACGTAGGGCAAAGAGTTTATCATGAGTGGTGAGAAGAACAATGTGCGAAATGAACGGCAGATATGAAACGCAAATGTGAAGTAAAGAAACAAAAAGATAGTGTCTGGGCCACAAAATGACATCGCTCACGCACAAACGATGAAATGATTCAGGTAGGAGAGGAGAAGCAGACAAAACATCATTGAGTGGAGGAATAAGCTCTGCAAATCCTAAAACTCGTAATCTCAGACACATTTCAATTTTATATGAAATCTTCTAACTACGATAAGGGACATTCAAGAGGAAAAGATTATAAAGTAAATACATAATATATAATATATCCATTCAAACTATCTGAAACTATCGATGCTTCCGTTGTTAAATTCATTGCTTCCAACATTTTTTTTTTCGAAATAGAGATAGTAGGAGTGTTGTTGATCATAGTTAAGATACAATCTTGTAATTTTCATGATAATAAGTTGATTTTAAGTCTAAAACAAATGTGTTAGATGAGATTTGTACGAGGAACTTCCTATACATCTCCTTGAATATATATATATATATATATATATATATATATATATATATATATATATATATATATATATATATATATATTTTTTTTTT
>Ga0099822_1011684_pt1 | contig 10664 bp, 6 predicted proteins | sample CowpeawhiteBW_FD_76839 | JGI IMG/M metagenome (GOLD analysis project Ga0099822, IMG submission 76839) | Root nodule microbial communities of legume samples collected from California USA - Cow pea white BW | ecosystem: Host-associated > Plants > Roots > Nodule | place: USA: California | collected... | reverse complement strand
TTTTTCTCTTTATAAACATATGTGTCAGAAATAAAAGAGATAAATCAATGTATCTTCTCTACAACATATATATATATATATATATATATATATATATATATATATATATATATATATATATATATATATATATATTGTTTTTAGTATTACAAAGACACATCTCAAAAGAAAGAAAAAAACTACGATATTATTCAACCATATACATATAAAAACTTACAATACCACCGTTCAAATATATAACATATACATCTCTCATTTGTAATTATGACCTTAAAAACATGTGCGAAATCAATTTAATATTATAATTGCATTCATCCAATTCCCTTTACATAAATATCTATATGTATAATATTTTAATATAGTTTAGGCATCATCTTTTGTTCTTTACGCTAAATATACTATATAAAACCTATATTCTTATCCTAATGTATAAAATGAAAACCACATGCGCAACTTTATACCATTATAGTAATACGTTTAATATAATCTGAAATCAATTTCAATTATACCATTTTCATTCAAAAAGCATTTGTCCCAAACTCTCACGTTTGGATACTTAAAGCATTAAAGGCACTGGACTTCATCGAAAATTATGCAATGGTTTGAAGCATTCCTATATATGGCCAAATTGGAAGCATTCATTGCACCATATAACAGCCACAAAAAAAGAGTGAAATATTGTAACATGAAAAACACTTATATATATATATATATATATATATATATATATAAATATAAAAAAGACATTTGAAATCACCAAATACTTTTATTTCTTGACATATAGGATATTTGGAATCACCAAAATAAATAAATATTTTATTCAATAAGATAATTTTAGAGATTAAAAATTAATTAATTACAATATTGACTAACTTGGATACATTTTATAAATTAAAAAAATTATGAATATCTAAATAGTATATATTATAAATAAAAATATAATTAATTTATAAATTAGAGTTTAAATTGGTTTTTACATCAAGTATCAAAATTTTAACTATTAGCGATTTAAACATTAACAACAAACAAATAATATATATTCAGCAATATATTAAATGAATGAAAATGGCATACAAATACAAATTGAATACACAATAGAACAAGACTCTTTCGAAAATAAAGAAATAAATTAAATATTAAAAACTAACGTAGATGAGATTATAAACTATGAATAAATACGTAATAATAACAATATTAAACTGTTTGAGAATTCATAATTAAATAATATATTAAGATTTTAATATAATAATAATAATACTTGCCATCAGGTGCAATTAATTGCGATCACTGATTTCTCTACGTCATCATTGTTGTGGCTACGCAATTAACATTAGGAACAGACGATTTCAAAGGGTTTCAAGTTTTAGAATGTGGTGGAATGTAGTTTTTTCTGTTTCTTTCCTCCAGTTACTGCTGCCTGCATGCATTCACACTCACTGTAGTTTAATTAGCTCTTTCTAGATTTGATAAAGTTCAAACTATCCTTTCAATGACATGAATATTAAATAAGTCCAAATTCAAGGTCCTTAACATAAGCTCTGAAAAAAATATATAATATAACACCTGGAACATTTCATAGAAATCATAATCTTTTAGTACATATTACTTTTAGGTGCAGTTATTTGTTAGACAATAGTATCCATGCAAAAGCTGAGAGGATTTGGAATCGATTCCCATATTTGTGTGGAATGGATATATGGATTATGGATTGTATTAAACTCCTGACCCCATGGATAATTTACACTTTTCCTAGGAAGAAACCATGAATGGAGGAAGTAAAAGCCCGTGTTTTATTTGATTATACTCCAGTTACTTATTTGAATTCAATATGATTCTGCAAACATTTTGCAATCTTTATACACAAAAATAATGAAAATAATAATAAGGAAATCACCATAAAGTGGGGATTAAACAGCTTAACTTAAACAATTGTCAGTAAAAAAAAATATCAGATAATCAATTAATTCAATATCATTTTAAATTACTTTTAAAAGTAATTATAAAATTAAAGACAATACAATTCACAATTAGTGAACGAGAAACAAGGTTTATAATTTTAACACATTCTTTAAATTCTTACAAATTCCACATAAATGATAGAGTATCATTGTTATAAAAACACCTGAATAAATGTCCTTTGCATATTAACTTCCGTAGCGAAAATATGGCACTGACATAGTAAAAAGCATACAAGATTTATAAATTGTGTTTACAATATTTTTTACAATTACTACTAAAATGGTATTAGTGTAGCCTAATAATCCTAGTCATTTGATGAATTGTATCATAATCAGGATTTTGATGTTTAAACAAGTCCTCTTTGCTCTTCGAAACCCTATTCCACAAGGACAAATTATCTTATTCTTTTGATGTTTAAACAAGTCGTCTTCGCTCTTCGAAACCCTTTTCCACAAGGACAAATTATCTGATTTGATTCTTTGACAAAAACAGCAGAAACATATAACCTTAAAAACAGAACTTCACAAATTAGAGGTTCAAGAACAAAATAAGAGCTTTTCAAATAATTTCAAAACAGCTACACTTACACTAAGACATTACTTGAAAGGTAATTACGAAACGCAATCAACTTGCCTCTTATTGACATGATTCTTGTGTAGTGTAACCATCATCCCTTAGCACGCTTCTCCTTCCTCTTGGTCTCCAAGAGTGAAGCAAGAACGGCACATTTCTTCTGGATTTGTTTATATTCCTCCTCCAAGTCCACAACCTATATTACATCAGCAACACTAACAATTAAAACACAACGACTAATTAGAACACAATAATCAAACTTTGTAATCTGACTACTATTACCATCTTTTTCAGTTGTGTCTCCTTTAGCCTGTACTCCTCACACCTGCAGAAAAGGGTTTTAGTGAAATTCTATTCGACAATAAAACGAGTAAACAAAAAGCACAGGCATACCAAGGTATACATACAGATACACACCAAAGTGATTGCCATGTTAACCTTGCATTTGCAAAATTTTTTAAAAAGTACACATGTCATGTCATGTCATAGGTATTAATAATTAATTATTTGGAGAGTTCATATTATACTAACTTTAAAATATCGTGATAAAGTAGAAAATAATGAATTAGTGGGAAATTTCCGGTATAAGATTGTAGGATATAAATATATGATAAGAACCATGGAAGAACCAAACTACAAAAGCTAACTATTGTTGTGGGACAGTACAAGGCATTATACACCCAATACTAGAATCTCAGTCTTCCAGTCTAGGACTCCAAGTTCCATACATCCATTTAAATCCTAACATCATACCACATCCAGCGGGCTAGTTGTGACCTAGACGTTATAAACTGCAACACTGACGTCACCACCAGCGCTGCTTGTTTGCAACTGAGACATGGTGGAAAGCTGTAAACAATTGGAAAAAACCTTGAGTGATCCACACCACAAGCTAGCTATTGTAGTTGGAGAGCCCAAGATTTTACACACCAACAACCAGAATCCCATACTTTCAATGTCGGACCAAGTCCCATACCCTACAAATGGATCCTAACATTATCTAACCCAACAAAGTATTTTATCAGAATCGTGTTACTGCCGGAATACGAAATTAGGAAATGTAAACCATTGCCAACGGATCCTCCTAACCCACAAACATACAAAATGATAGAAGAGAATAATACATGTAGGGTGGGTAAGACTACATCCCAGAACGGAAAATAGAGATATAATAGAGCCAAGCAACTCAAAATTACACATCCCTGTCACAGTAGGTGAAGTAAAACAGAAGTAAAAATGCGTTTGGTTGATGTACAACAAACGGATAAGAGAAAATGGTTGATCAAGCAGTACATAGAAAGAACAAGTATAGCCATTCAAAAAGTATAACCAAGGATGAAAACGACAATTTTTTTATTGTCTTCACCCTTGAAGACAAATTACAAAAAAAAAAATTACCTCTCAAAAAGTTTTATGTTTTCTGCACAGATTTCATCAACAGATACAGACTGTAGAGTTTCCACCACTGTACCCTGTTAGAAAAAATACATGTTCGTGAACAACAAAATCTTGCATACTTCCAAAAAAATAAAATAGAAAAAAATTTGTTCCAAGGGTGCATATGAACAAATGGTAGTTTTTGACACAAATCCTTAATTTTCAATCAATTATTTTATAAACTATTGTCTTAATTTGATACTAAATAAATCTTTTCAAAATAAGATTTCTATAAAATCTTTATCATGATCAGAGCATAGGTAATATGTTATTTATTGGTTCCTGATTTTCTACCACATTGTGGCAGAATGGTTTCCTCTATGGAACTGACACTGTCCATAAATTAGTGACTGTATTATAAAACAAAAACAATAACTAGAGAAATAAAAGATATTCTTCTCCATTCCAATATGGTATCAAAGCTTTGACTCTAAACCTTGCTTTTTCCCGTTGTGAAAATGGAAAAGGTCAGTATCGATTCATATCCTTCAACAACTGTAAACCAATCAAGACCCAGAAGAATTCTAATAGAGAAAAAATACATTCCAAACCACCACCGAAGATACCAAATTGTCAACATCTACAAATGAGCCAACTTATTTCACAACGGAACATTGCCGATTCTTGCAAGTTACACTATTATCTCATGGTATAAGCTAAGTGAGTCGAGTCATAGATGAAAAGTTTGATTCATAGCGGGACAATTGTTGAGGGAAATATTGTTGCAGGATGCAACAACTGTCCCATGGAGAGGGCCAAGCGAGCCGACTTACAATTGAATTGTGCTACTTTGACTGTTTACACTCTTTAGTAGAAAGAGTTGTATTTTAATTATCAACTATAACTTTTAGTCTGGTGGTAAGGATTCGACCCAACAAAAAGGTGTGTTTATTCGTTTCACTCCTATACAAAAGGGATACAAGTGCTTTGATTTGATTTCAAAGTTGGATGCTACCATTTTTATTTCAAAAACCCGTTAGAGTCATCATAAAAGTTGGATTTTGCACTGCCTCCACAACTTTTTTAACCTACAGATCACTTTTATATCAGAAATTGATCATATTTAAACGAAAACAAGTGCTATCCAAGTCCCCACTGTGAAGATGCAATGGTACTTGATACATAACCTTTTGGTACCATTTACTCAAGCGAAAAAAAAATATATGTACAAAAATATGAATCCAATGATCAGAACTTGCATCACATAGAGTTCGAGGAACCAGAGAAGTCAACAATTTCTAGAACAATACAACCTGCTCATTCAAATAATAAATTTGTTCGTGAATCTCATAAGGATGATGATTCCATCCTTCTCATTAATATTAGAAAAGACATAAGGACATCTTGCTTTTCCTTCATAACTGTCGGGTAGAAAATTCCCAGTAACATTCAATATGCTTTTAGAGTTCAAAAGCGGAAAAATACTTACATTAAAAGACATAGAAACTCTTGCAAAAAATCAAATTTGGGATTGGACTTTGTAGAATTGGTAAAGGGGAAAAAATGGTAGGGCACAGAGGGTGTTCATAATCAAGTACAACTCAGAAAGAAAACTTGGATGTTAAAGGTTATACCCAATCTTAAGTATCGATTATTCAAAGATGTTTGTCCTTATAGCAAAGTTCAAAATTTTAGTGTACTAATTTCTTTAGTTACCAATATTGAAAGACACCAACTAGAAGTTATGAATGCATTTCTCAGCACATACACAGAAGAGGAAGTTTAAAAGGAGAATATGTTGGAGTATGAAATGAATATCTTTGATTCTCATCCTTTTTTTTTTTGTTAATGTTGGATGTAACTCCGCCCAAAGTTGAAGTGTCGTCAAGTCAGTAGATACAACCTTGTACAAGCAGATTGTTGGATCATTATGTTTTTTGTTTAGCAGCAAGCCTGACATACTAAGTAGTTGGGTTGATTAGTATATTTATGGATCATTCAAGGATTTCACAAATGCTTACAGCTAAGATATGTGAAAGGAACTTCTGGGCTATTGGTTGCTGCTCTCAAACCATGGCAGAAATGTTTCTGATGAATTATGACATCTTTGGCTGACTCAGATTATCGTGGTGATAAAAGTAACACAAGGAGTTGTATTTCATGTTATTCTAAGGAGTCAGTGTTGGCACTGTCCTCATGTGAGGTTGGATACATTTCAGCCTCAATGGAAGCTTTTCCTTGTGGCTTTAAAAACTTGATGTCAGAAATGAAGATTAAAGAGAAGAGCCTGTGAAAATGCTAATAGACAGTAACCGTTATAAGCTTGGTTAAACACCTTTTTTCTCATGGAAGGAGCAATCATATTCAAACAAGATTTCACTTCCTCAGAGATCATGTCAGTAATGGAAGTTTGAGTTCAAATATTGCAAAACTAATGATTGGGTGACTGATATTTTAACAAAGCCTCTTAAGCTTGACTGATCCAAGGTTATTAGAGACATTATAGGTGTGATTTCTATTGCTAATCAGAATTGAGCGGAAGTGTTGTGGATATTTCATTAGTTAGTGATTTTATGTTTGCTAGTTACTGAGTTGTTAACAAACTACTTCTAACTGTGCACTAAAAATACTGATGCTCTATATATGTGACAAACAAGTAAAGTCAGAAATAAAAATTTCTATTTAGTACCATATCTCTTATCTTATTCTTTCTTCTTTTCTTCTCTGATCATGTGAGTAATCTCACTCATTTTATGTCTATGTTCTAATAAAAACAAATAACAAGTATATAGAGCTATCAAAGTGAATCAGAACCCGTGGGCCAATCTGGCCCATCACGGGTTTAGGCCAGATTGGGTTGGAATTCTTTAACAAATTTCAGTATAGGTCAATTTTTGACCCGACCCACCAAGAACCCGGTTCACCCAGGTTAAACCCATGGTGAACTAGGTTGGTGAGCCAACTCACCCACAGATAAAGGACCACACAATTTTTTTGGTTGGGTTGTTGTTTTTAGCCAACATATTGGGTTTACAAATGCAAACCTAATATTTTTATGATTTTTGTTTAAATTTGGGGTTGAACATTATTTTGGATTGTACTGGAATTGTATTCAGTTTATTAAGATTTTAATCACAACTATAATTTAGTTTTTTTGGAATTGAAATAAAAAAATTGTATTTTTTTTTTAATTAAGTGAGCTAATGAGTCAACCCGTTTAACCCACCCACCCGTGATAGACCGGGCCGAGTTCGAATTTTTTTGGCTCGTTAATAAGTGAGCCGGATTGGGTTGACTCACTAAGAAAACAACCCGTGGTGGGCCGGGCCAAACTGGACCGAGTAACCCATTTTGACAGCTATCAATCCAAAGACAGTAACAAGTATGATTTCAGGCTGTATACGTCAGATAAATACAATCTTCTGCAGATAATGTCAACAACTTACAAGTTGCTCGTGACTTAAATCTTGCACGCCAGTCACATCAAGATCAACAATTGTTTGATTTAAACTCAGGGTGTTTCGATGCTCAGGTACAACACCAGTAAACTGTTGGTCAGAGGGCAATTCATTCTGTGGATTAGTTGAATGTTCAGCTGATTTTCGTATCTGGGCTTCTTTTACAACATTTTGTGATCTGAAATCTAGGGGCTGATATCCAATCAAGTGACAGTGGCCTTTCCTGTTTACTCCAGAAAAAAAAATCAATAAATCAAATAGTCAACCCCATAATGTTGATATTTTGGAAAAAGATCACAAACCTCTAACTAGCTCTTCATTTGAAATAAAAATTACTAGTAATTGCATAAAAATAACACAGCAGAGGATAATGGTTCTGGCATCTAGTTACTATGATTGTCATTCTAGTAAGTTTTTTGAGTGTGTTTGTGCTTGAAACTTGCGGTCAATAAGTATAAAGAAGGAACTACAACTGAAAATATAATATACTTTCATGGCCAACTTACACCATCACGTTTTCTAAATACATGGGGGCCTGTTGTGAAGCAAAAGTAGCTAACCACAATTACAATGTCTACAGCTTCTGGCAACAGTTATTTACTTCCAAGGAAATTACAACTTGAACAAATAGTAAAACCTAAAGGAACATTAACAGAAAATCAAAACTAAAGCATCAACTGCAATCATTTTGTTCAAAGAAAGCAATATTAGCTCGCTAGAAGCAATCATTAAATATACTACATATTAAAGAAGCAAAACCCATATATAGAAGTAAACTGTTCACAATAAACTATGCAAAAGAGAGACAAACCAGTAATCCATTGTCATTTGTTTCATCTTGTTTTCCAACCGAATGAACAGAACTGATCTCTCAAAATCCTGCTTGTCATGCGCTGGTTCTATAAAATTGGCTTCAAGAACTCCTAAATATGTGCCAGTAAATTAAAAAACCTGGGAATTTTGGAGTAAGCACATGCAGAGATAACTTGACATGGAGAAGAAAAAAGACATACCAACAACACAGCTCCCTTTTGATGAACCATCGGCAACAACTTTCCAGAAGGGCTGCACCGCAAAAAAGTTAAGCAAGTCAGGATCAGAATAGAGACCAAATAATATGTTCGCAAAGAAACTTCTGTACTGCTACCAATAAAGCAATGTAAAGCTCCCTAAACATCCATGTTTCAATTGACATTCAACATGTCAAATTAAGTTTTTTAGAGTAGTGTAGAGGAGAACAAAAAGACGAATACACCAAGTTTGCGAAATGATTTCATGTTTTACATGATGATACAATATATAAAACACTAGCCTTCCATCTTTTTATTAATACTCGATTATATTGCATAGTCCTAACTAAAAAGAAATACAGAAACAAATCATAGGAAATAAAAGAAATATGGAAACTAATCCTAGCACAACATAAAATACTCTAAACTGTTATAAAATATAAGGGATATAATTACATTTATCTCCATTGAGGTTGGTGCTAAATACCTTTTATACCCTTCTTAATGAAAAGTTAAACCCACCTTCCTTGCACATTCATTGCTTTGTTAAGTGTACTCGTGTTGTCAGCACATAAACATAGGAAACATAGATGTAGTTATTTCAAAACAACAAATGTCTATAGAATAAGAGGTTGGAAAAAAATTTCAGAAAAAAAAGGCGGAAGTGTAATTAGCAGAACTAAGAGAAGGTACTGAAAAAAACAAAACAGATATTGGGCAGAAAAGGTGAAGCAGCAAAGTTTTGAAGGAGAGGACTCACTGGGTGGATAGCCAACTTGGAAATTTTTTATTAAGTGCCACACGTGTGACATGGGGAGAATTCTGATCTATGGAGGTCATTGCAGCAAACTGGTTTAGTTTTATGTGAAAGAAAGCCAAAATTATCAGGGGAAACGTTCACTGTGGCCCTGTTGCAACATTAAGACAAAAGAATAGAAAATGTGTATGAAGGACTTGCTTTGCTACAAATAGGACGCAGTGGAGGATTTTGTTCAGGAGTTTGAAGAATTAATTGCTAGGACAGCCAATGTCATTGAGAAGAAGCTGTTGTGTTTTGTTAGAATAATTTATCTTGATTAAATAACTTGACTTGTTTAGATAGGTTAAGTAGTCTGTCCTAAAAAGTTGTCTTGGTTATTAGCAAAAATTATCTTGACATAGCCTCTTCCTCGTAAACTCTTGGTATTCTTTATGTAATTTTCTTCCATAAATAACATGGGTCGGATAAGAGATAATCAACCTCATAAGCCCTTTTTATCATCTTTTCAGTCTTAAGTGGTTTCTTTCTGAGGCTTGAAATCTAATACTAAAAACAGGGCCACAACACATTATCCCAAAGATGCAACTCAGGGCATTAGGTTATGGAAGCGGAGCTACAGATGCAACTAGTGGGAAGAGCACACGAACTCAGAATCACGAGCACCAAATAGAGTTAATTCTGGTGGAGGGTCAGTCTTCAAAACTTACATGCCTTTAAACAGTCAATCATGGGAGAAAGAAACTTAGTAATAAATAAATAATGGGGCGTAAACCAGCATTAATAAATCTGTGACAGCACCAGAAACTGGCCACTAATGTGGAACAGCAACACAATAGCAGAAATGGGGTTAAACCTTGTGCCATATCAGGAGTGCCTCTAAAAAAGAGAGGAAGGTTGAAGCTTTTAGTGTGATCTACCATTTAGATCTACTAATAAATGCCAAGAAAAAAATTAAGGGTATCAATTTGAATACTATTCAACACTTTTCACATATTCAACCACTAAATAATCAAAGTTTATTCAGGAAAAAAAAAGCTAAAATAGAAAATCAGATTCCATGCGCATAAAATTTCAATATTGAATGAGAATATAAAGAAAACGAAGATACTTTAAAACACTGCTGAAATAAACATTAAGTCAGATAAGGCATTTCAATCATTCATAACAAACCTTGATTAGGCGATTTTTGTGGTAGACATTAAATCCAGTAACCTTGATAGAAGGTGCCTCCTTTATAAATCCAATGGTTGTCTTTGTCTCTGCTGCGGCCTAAGACAATCCAAACTCATTAATTTGAAAATCTAAAAAACTAAAATATCTTAGTCAAATGCTCATGAGTAGTGATAAAGATAACTGAAATGGTACTAGTTGGAAAACACTGATAATATCCCTTTTTCTGATACTCATGAAAAAAAAAAAAAAAAAAAAAAAAAAAAGAAGAAAAAAAAAAAAAAAATCAAAAAAAAAAAAAAAAAAAAAAACTCACGTCTTCAAGAGTCTATCAACAAAATAACAAAATACCTTCAC
>Ga0099822_1011683_pt1 | contig 10665 bp, 6 predicted proteins | sample CowpeawhiteBW_FD_76839 | JGI IMG/M metagenome (GOLD analysis project Ga0099822, IMG submission 76839) | Root nodule microbial communities of legume samples collected from California USA - Cow pea white BW | ecosystem: Host-associated > Plants > Roots > Nodule | place: USA: California | collected... | reverse complement strand
GTAACAACCTAAAATAGAGACCAAATTATATTATTAATTGATTATATATATATATATATATAATCAATTAATAATATAATTTGGTCTCTATTTTAGGTTGTTACGTTTTGATTTTCATTTTTTTTACTTTAATTTTTATTTTTTAAGACTCAATGTGATATCTTCTATTAAATTAGAAATATCATTTAAAAAGTGTCGTGAAAATATATATTAATCACTTGAAGTCCTTCCACTGGTCCAACAAAGGTTATAGACTATGGTTATTTTAGGATTTACTCAACCGTTATAAAATTGTAGTATATCAAATTGTAATTTAAAACAAATATCTCAGATTACGATTGGAATCATAATTTTTATTTATAGACCATGACTCTTGTACAAGGTCGATTCAAGATTCAAGGGTAAAGCAAGTAAAACACTCGCTAATTATAAAATTATGTCTAAAAAATGCCTCAATTATTTTTTTACTTATATACCCATATCAAATTAATTATAAAATTATGTTTAAAAAAATGCATCAAAAAAATATTTTATTACTAATATAGCACTATTAAATTAATTATAAGTTGATGTTTGAGAATAAAATTTAATTAAATTATTATTAGTGTGTTATTTTTTATTGGTATTAAAAATGATGATTAATGAATTAAAACTTTTATTTAGTAAATTATGATTTTGTTTATGAGAAAAAAATGATTAGTTATCTTTATTCTCTTATAATCAATTCGAATTTTATTTTTTTCTCTTCTCTTTTTGTCTATGTGACTTATGTCTCTCCTTACTTTCTTCTCTTACAAGAGTCATTTTTTTAAGGTTTTGCTAGATTACATTGTTTGAATATCATATTATCCATGTAAACCAATTTTTTCATCCTCATATTTGGCTAGTATGTTTTTCTTTTCTATTTGTGTTGTTGTTTTTGTTCTGGTTTGAATTTGTATGTGAATTAGAAATGTGTTTTTTTTTTCCAATTTAAAATTTCGGTGTTTTTCGATTTACGAGTTTCGGAAGTTTTTTTGCATATATCTTAACGACGAACTTGAATTTTTTTACAAAACTATTACTTAGATTAGTGTGTTTAGTCTTTTGATGGATAATAGATTAATTGGAGAATAATTCAAAGTTGGATTTTTTGTAGAAAGATAATTCAAGTTCAGAAAAAGAAAGACTTACCATCAAGAGTTGAGAAGAACAATAATTTGTTTTAATTATTTGTATTAATGATTAATCTTAATTAAACTCTGCAAGTTTGTGAAAAGTGTTAGAATTGAGAAGGAAAAAGATACCTGAGAGACTTCAAGATACTATAAATCTACTTAGAAGTTTACTTTCTTGACAACCATAACCAAGTTTTATTGTTTTAACTCATTCATTTTATATACTTATCTTTAGTACTGTTTTATATATATTATAATTTTTATTTTATATAAGATATATAGATATGTCAACTAGAAAATTTGAACAAACTATTAAAAAGTGTAAAAAAGAGGAGAATTGAGGCTTTAATTGCATCGCATAAAGGAGTTATGAATAAATTTATAAAAATAAATAAGAAAAATGAATTAAGAAATGATGCTTTTTGAATGAACAAGATAATAACAACATAGGTACAAATAAAAACAACAACAATAGAGAGAGTAGTAGTTAGAGAGAAATAGTTAATGACGGGGATAATTCTGATTTCAAACTCATGGTAACGAGGAGGAGATTAAGAGACTAAATCATGATTGTACTCTTGACAAAAGTATATACATCAAAGCCAATGGTAGAAAGAAATTTCTTAAAGATAAAGATAAAAAAATATATTTAAAAGCAACAATATCTCAAAATAAATTAAATGTTTTATTATCTATTAAAAATTGTTAAATTAAATTAATTATCACAATTTTAGGTCTTCCAAACTCTTGAGTCAACGAAACCAAATGTAATTTCAAATATACTTCAACCTTAATATAATTAAAAAAAACGTTAAAATAAACACCAAATAGATTTTTTACGATACAGCAATACTATATACTTTTATTATTATTTAATTATAAATATTAAATATGACAAGACCAAAGTGCCCTTTAAGATATCTATATATCACACATGGAAGGTTGGATTTGATTAAATTTGAGTAAATTCCTTACCAATTCCAACAAAAATATCTTTAGATGAATTGAGTTGGATTTCTCTATTTTTCTGGTAAAATTTATAATTTTAAAATATCTATATTATACTCTTCTCTAAAAAAACAATTTATTTAATATTTAAATATTTAAATAATTTAATATGTCATCACATTTATAAAATTTTAGTTGATTAGAATTCACCTAATAAAAAATCACTGTGCGACAAACAATAATACTAAAAAACATAAAATTGAAAAGGTCGGTGTCATGAACACCAAAGGTAAAAGACACAACATTATCTTCAATTTCAATGGTTGTGTGTTGTGTGTTAGATATTTGGGGTGAGTGAAGGAGCAGTTCCAGTTTCCATTTTCCATTTTCAATTTCAAATGCTCTCATCCATGCAACTTCTTTGCTTCTACCAGCAGCCACCATCATCATCACTGTTTGTTTTGCACACTAATGGAGCCATTTTCAAGAACAAGAGGTTCATCACAAACCCTTCTTCTTCTTCTTCTTCTTTCAGTTCTTGTTCTGGGATTGTTCATGCATCATTGAAGGAAGATTCACAGTCACAGCAATATGAAGTAGAGCCAGAAAAAGCCAGAGAAGCACTCAAAAAGCTTGATGAACAAATGCAGTCTCTCTCTAGTAAAAAACTACCCTCCAATAATGCTCCAAAACTCAAGAGTACTCTCTCTCTCACTTCTTTTCTTCTTTATATCTTCAATCCATTTCTGAATCTTTTTCTGCTTTGAATTTTTCAGTGATTGATGATATATATTATATGATTTCCAGTGACCCCATGAGAGAAAATTTTGAAATTTAAGTTATTTTACAGTGTTTTTAAGGTGTAATTTTTCTGCTATTCAGTATGATTCTTGACCTGCATATTTTTCATTATTCAACCTTTTTCAGTTCCAAAAGTGAAGCTTCCCACAGAGCAGAGAATTGACAAAGACAAGTTAGAAATTTCAGATTCGTTTCTTGGAAGTGTAGCTGGTGTTCTGATTCTCTTCACTATTTTCTATAATGTTCTGTTTTATACAGTGATTAAGCCTTCCATTGATGGTTCATAACATGTGGTGCTGGTGTGTGTGTATACATAGAAAAAAGTAGAAGAGAAAAGCATAAACTTTTTATAGCATAAGAACCTCATTTCATTTTATATGTATATGTATATGATATGATATGAAATGCAGAGTTGGACTGTATCAGTGTTCTGAAGATTAGAGATTCAGAATTTGGATGCCATTTTGGAAGAAATCACTATTTCATCTCACTTCTTTGAGTTTTCTACAGCATTTACACACCACTCCATTCAATTAAAAGGTAAAGTAAAATTAGAATCTAGAACTTGTAAGAAATCTGATGTTAATTAGAGATAGATTTTATCTTACCAAAGAGTTTGGTTAGACTAAATTAAGTTTAAAATCCTTTGAGATTATAATTTATTATCTAAAGTTTTAATTTTATAAGGTGGACTCAAGGTGTTTTTGGATTGGGAAAAAGATAATAGGGAGATGAGGTGGATGAATTCGAGGGAATATAGAGAGAATTGTGGTGTTGTTTATTTTAAAGGATGAATAAAGGAATTTGGAAGAAAAATTTGTGAAAATTTATAAATAATTTAATTGATGTGATGGATAAAAAAATATTTTAATAGATAAAATGTGTAGATTACTATTTTGTGCTTATGATTAAAATGAATATACAATAAAAATGTAAATGATATTATTAATAGGGTTAAATATGTTTTTGGTCCCTCAAGTTTGAGCGAAATTTGGGTTTAGTCCCTCATAAAAATTTTTGACCAATTTAGTCCTTCATCTTCCAAAATGCGTGAATTTAGTCCTTTTAACCAAATTTTGTTAAGTTTATCTGACATTTCAAGCGCATTTCATAATAGTATTTAAATTATTTATACTGTTTGACACATTTTTGCTTCAATGTTAACTTAAATACTATCATGAAATGCGTTCGAAACGTCAGACTAACTTAACAAAATTTGGTTAAAAGGACTAAATTCTCGCATTTTGAAAGATGAATGACTAAATTGGTTAAAAATTTTGATGAGGGACTAATTCTAAATTTCGCTGAAACTTGAGGGACCAAAAACATATTTAACCCTTATTAATATAACAATAATAATTATCGTTGTATTGTTATTATTATTATTAATTATAATAATTAATATTATTATTATTATTGATATAATTGTTACTATTAATAATAATATTATTGTTAATGTGATTATTATTCTTTAAAATTGTTGATATTAATAATTAATATTATTAATTTTTAATATTATAATTAATATTAGTATTATTAAGCGTAGTTGTTTTTTGTTTGTTGTTATGGATTTCGTAATTCGTTCAACATGTCGGTGAAGCTTTAATTTAAAACGAGGACGAAGTTATTTTTGGATTTATGTGAATATGGATGTTATTATAATCTTTCCATTCATGTTGAGCAATATATTTGCATCCGTCCCTTTTGTTGGAAGAGTTGTTGTTCATAGGATTTTCAGTTGAATTACTTTTTTTGGTAGAAATAACCATGATATAATGGGTTTTTTGGTTACTCGTTTCGGTTTCTGTAATGAGCTATATGAAGCCACTATTACCATTGAATAAAATCAGGCTTTAAGAAGTACAATTAACAATTTTTGACCGTGACACCATGGGCTGCTTCTTAGAACTCCAAGCAACTAAGCCATTTTAGGCTGAATTTATTTTTGCATAACCATTTTCATAGCTTGTTGATGCATAATTGTTGGAACTTCTATGAAACGAGTCACCAAACTCATAACATACATTAGGCTTGGCCTAGTGGCAATTAAGTAACTAAGACTTTCCACCATTTGCTTATATGCAGTAGCATTAACCTTCAACCCTCCAACATTCTTTGTGAGCTTACACCATAGAAAGATTGGATTTTTGACAGATGAGCAATTTTGTAATCCAAATCTTCTCAGCACTTCATTAGCACACTTCCTTTGACAAATAAAAATACCATTTGAAGTTTGTGTGACTTCCACGCTAAGAAAATATCTCATGCATCCGAGATCAGTCATCTCAAATTCCCTTTAATTGAGCTCTTACTCTTCAAAAATTTTCTCACTCTTTTATGTAAAAATGAGGTCATCTACATACAAATTCTCAATAAGAACACATGTCTCCCATTCATTCTCTATAAACAAAGTGTGATCATTTGTGCTTCTTTCAAAACCTTCACAAAGTATGATTTTGTGAGGATGGTTCATCCAGAACATCCCTTCCAATCCATTTGTGCAAACACTCTCAAATGCTAAAAAACAAACACATCATCACACAACCGTCCATGCCTACGATTCATCCCTTAATCCAAACACAAGTTATAAGTCAAGACTAAATTATAATGCAACAATTGAGTTAATAATATAATTCAATAATGCACAAGAATAAAAACTTACTCAAAACCGAAACCAACCTCTCTTGAAATAATTTTTCATAAAACATTAAAAATTAGTCCATCCATTTCAAGTACTAAAATCATAAAAAAAAACACCTTTCATACCATAATTTGTTTCCACAAAGTCCATATTCATTTATCTTTGAAATGTAAATAAAATTACAATTAAAATATGGAATATTTCATCTCTAAAAATTTAAGTCGTAAATTCTTACCAATAACTAAAATATAAAGATTATAAAGCTTAACTAAATTTTTCCAAACCATATCATGCATTAAGGGTTTTAAAAGGGTTAAATATGTTTTTGGTCCTTTAAAATTTATTGAAAATTGAAATTAGTCCATCTTCAAAACTTTGAACCAATTTTATCTCTCATCTTTATAATACGCAAATTTAGTCATTTTAACTAAATTTTATCAAGTTTATTTGACGTTTTAAACATATTTCTCAACTAACATTAAAATGAAAATGTATCATATGATGTAAACAACTCAAGTGCTATCATGATATACATTTAAAACGTCAAATAAACTTAATAAAATTTGGTTAAAATGACTAAATTCACGCATTTCTAAAATTGGAAGACTAGATTGTGTCAAAGTTTTGGAGACGAATTAATTTCGATTTTCATTGAAAATTAAAGAATCAAAAATATATTTAAACCAATTTTAAATAATGTACACAAAAATCTAAGTTACCTATCGTTTTAAATATATACATGCAAATCAATATCCAGCCTACCAACCCATTTCTTCTTCACACTTAAAAGAAAGAAATGTGAAGAAAATAACTTACCTTCTCTTATTTAATTATGGTGTGCAATATGCTAATCTAGATATTTAAAGGATTTAACTTAGAATTTTCAAAACCTATGAATCATAAAAAGTTTAGTTTTTGAGAAAAAAAAAAGAAATGATGGAAAAAGAATTACTAAGCCAAAAATTAATTAGTTCTCTCTTATATAAGGGTTAAATATAAGGTGGTAAAATGGGCCACGGTCGTGGGCCGGTTTAATCCGTTGCTCTGTTTTGGCCTGATCTGCCAAATTGATAGACAAAAGATAGGTAAGTCCGCTAGCCTGTTTTTTAAATTTAAAAATTAAAATAAAAAATAATTTAAAAGATTAATTTTTCTAAATAATATTTTTTAAAGATGTAAATAGATAATACTATTGTAATTTAAATCATTAACAGTTACAAATTAAATTTTAATTATTAGTTTAATAGTAATTTAACATAGAAATCTAATATTTATTTTAATTAATTCAATTAAAAATATTAACTAATCAATTAAAAACTTACAAAATATTTATATGTTTAAATATGATTTTAATACTCATTTATATGTATATTTATAAACAAGTTTTAAAAGTAAAAAAAAAAAAAGGTATCCGGCAAGCCTTTCAACCAATCTTATGGCGAGACAAGTTACACCTGTTAGCCTGTTTAGTTTCGTAGGCTAGGCCGACACGCCTTGTTTTTGGCAGACCAAGGTTGACGGGCCAAAATAGGTCCGATTGACCTTAAATATCTTTCTTAGTCCTTAAATATTGATGCAAAATTATAATTTATGTTCCAACCTATAATACAATTTAGTCTCAAAACTTTAAAAGTGAAAAAATATATTTCTCCCAACTTAGCTGCATTAAATTTTATTTGACGTATTAAGCCACGTTTTATATAAAAAAAATAATTTTACATTTAAATTTAAATTCAAGGAGGGATTATAAAGATCTTAAACCCTTTTTATAATTACATTGTTGATAACAAAATTATGCGTGTGTTTTTTTTCCTTTTTTATATATTTTAGATAAGTAATTGTAGAAGCATGTAATATGTTGTATTATTATGGATAATGATCATTTACTATCACATTTTGACAACATTTTGACTCCATGACGTGGCGAGCTGACGTGGTAATGATTTTGAAATTTAGTGAGTAAATTACGTGGCATTTGTTTTTGAAATGAATTAATGTAAAATTAAAAGAGAGTATGGCTCGAAGAAACCCATGTGAAGTGCGGTCTCTCTGCCATTCAAAGTTTCCATTTTGTTTTTCCTTCCATCTTTGTGTTTTCTGCAGTGCTCTTTCTCATTCTCCTTTTATTCCAGTAAATGTTTGTGTTCATGCATTTTGATTGAAGTCCATCTAAAGCAAAGAGAATGCAAATGAGTTGTCTGTCGCGAGAAGGAGTAATAGCAGAGGAACAGAGGTGTCTGTTTTTAGAAGAAGGAATGGCAGAGGAACATAGGGTTTCTCCACCATAAAAAAGCGAAGGTTTCTGTGCCCAGTTGGCAGTGTTGTGGGGTTTGTGGTCTTGACCATTAAAGTAAGAAAACAGAAGCGGTAGTAAGGGTAGGGAGAAGAGTATTGTCTCTGTCGTTGGGGTTAGGGAGAACAGGTGGAGGTGGTTGCTGTGTCGTGCAGAGGAGCAAAGCGAAAAGACATGAACTTGAATTGCTATTCTTGAATCCCTAAGGCGAAGCCCCTCCTCCGTCACCCTCTGTACAAATTTACAATCTTAGATCACTCATAAGGGAGAAAATATGTTCACTACCTTTAAGAAATCATACCATGCTAATAAATTGTTTTCAAGGTTAAATAATATTCGGGTGGTTTAAAATGTGATAACTTGTCCAAATAATCCAATATCACATGATCTCATCTCACTGTAACTATTACTTGGTGACCAATTAACAATTAAATGGTGACCAATTTATCCATTTTTGTACAAGATCACAATCTCAAATTACTCATAAGGGAGAAAATATGTTCATCGTCTTTATACATGCTAATAAACTGTGTTCAGGGTTAAATAATATTCGGGTGGTTTAAAATGGGATAACTTGTCCAAATAATCCAATATCACATGATCTCATTTCACTACAACTATTACTTGGTGACCAATTAACAATTAAGTGGTGATCAGTTTATTCTTTTTGTACAAGATCACAGTCTCAAATCACTCACAAGGGAGAAAACATGTTCATAGCCTTTAGGAAATTATACCATGCTAATAAACTATTTTCAGGGTTAAATAATATTTTGGTGGTTTAAAATGGGATACATTGTCCAAATTATCCCATGTCACATACCTCATTTTCCTGCAACTATTACTTGGTGAACAATTAACAATTAAGTGGTGACATTCTTATCACTTCTTGAACAACATCAAAATATCATATCACCAATGGGTATAAAATATGACCACCACCTTTAGAAAGTCATACCATGCTAATAAATTGTTTTCAAGGTTAAATAATATTCGGGTAGTTTAAAATGAGATAACTTGTCCAAGTTATCCAACATCACATGACCTCATTTCACTGCAACTATTACTTGGTGAGCAATTCACAATTAAATGGTGACCTGTTTATCCTTTTTGTACAAGTTTACAATCTTAGATCACCTATAACGGAGAAAATATGTTCACCACCTTTAATTATATTATATCAAAAGTTGTTTAATGTGGCATTAATTGGCCAAAATAGCCAACAACACATGACCTTATTTGACTGCAAATTTTATGTATTCACCACTCAATAATTAAGTTCTGACCTCTGCTCATATTTTTTGCACAAAATCAAAATCTCATATTTTAGAAAACCAATTTTACTTTCTTCTTCACCATAAAAATATGGTTCGCACACCTTATAACAACATAACTCAAACTATTCAATACACAAAATATGAATCAAAAACACAAACTAATGCAAAACACATGCAACTAAACTTGATCCAAAACTACAAAGGGAGTCATAACCCTAAAGGCACAACATCAAAAACAATAATCCTTCAACCAATTGGGTTTGAGATTGCGTTAGGGTTCAACAATAAGATAGAAACTTCGGAAAATAGGACCATAGAAATTCGTCTTCTCCCACACCCTATTCTGGATTTAACTTCAACCCTAGGTTCACCAAAATGGTCGCGCTTCACCTCTTCTCCCAAATCACTTCAACACGAAGAAAAATCTCTTCTCCTTACCACTTGTGATAATGCGCGAGAGAGAAAACACAACAAATCTTCCACCTAACTCGTTCTCTCTTTCCCTTCCTTGGTGAAACAATCAATTGTTTCGCCGAGACAGTAAAAATGTTCGAGCATGGTAAAAGACTTTATGCGAGAGCCACTTTTTTTTTTTAAATTGAAACTGTCACCACAATTTTTACCTAAGTTCTTTTATTAAATAATTTTAAATTAAAAAACAAAATCCACGTTTGCAAGCCATGTCAGGAAGTCAGCTTGAAGTTAAAAACTAGTAATTAACATACCATTATCCTATTATTATTAGGTTAAAATACCTTTTTGGTTCTAATTTTAGTCAAGTTTTTTCAAATAAGTCCTAATTTTGGTTTTGTGTTCAAATAGGTTTCAATTTTCGTCAATTTTATTCAATTGGGTCCTTTTTTGCTAACATCGTTTAAATCATTAACGACCATGAACAGTGACTGCCACGTGTCACTTCGTGGTTTTTTTGAATTATTTTTATTTTTATTTTTATTTTTTTTAAATGTTTTTTTCAAAATTTTTAATTTTTTTTAAATTTTTTTAAATGTACACGTGTCAACCCAAGAGTGTGACACGTGTCACTTCGTAGTCTTTTTGAATTTTTTTTAAAATTATTTTAATTTTAATTTTTTTTAAATATCCACGTGTCAACCCAGTAGCGTGCCACGTGTAAAAGTCAATGTTCTAAATTCAATTTGGTCCCTATATTTGTTATTTTTGTTCAATTAGGTCCCAATTTTTGTTAACATTGACCAATTTGGTCCCTCTCCAAATTAAAACCAAATTTAATTTTTATATTAAAATTTATTTTTTTATTAAATATTTTTATATAATATATTAAAATTCACATCATTATAACTTTGATATAAAAATTAAATTTAGTCACATTTTTGATAGGGACCAAATTGGTTAATGTTAACAAAAATTGAGATCTAATTGAACAAAAATAACAAATATAGAGAACAAATTGAATATAGAATATTGACTTTAACACGTGGCATACTACTGGGTTGACACGTGGACATTTAAAAAAAATTTAAAAATTTTTAAAAAATTTAAAAAATATAAATAAAAAAAAAAAAAAAT
>Ga0099822_1011666_pt1 | contig 10679 bp, 4 predicted proteins | sample CowpeawhiteBW_FD_76839 | JGI IMG/M metagenome (GOLD analysis project Ga0099822, IMG submission 76839) | Root nodule microbial communities of legume samples collected from California USA - Cow pea white BW | ecosystem: Host-associated > Plants > Roots > Nodule | place: USA: California | collected... | reverse complement strand
TTTTTTTTTTTTTTTTTTATTTTTTTTTTTTTGTTTTTTTATTTTTTTTTTTTTTTTAAATCTTTTTGTAATGTTAGGAGTGAAAAAAAAAAAACAATTGCAGAATGTACTGATGGATCCTGTTTAAATGAGTAATCATGAAATGGAAACATTGTTCATAAATTCAGGGAAGAACTATTCTTATTTGAGGAGCATGGAGTTATAAACTTGTTCTAACTTTTTTATCGTTAAACATGTGATCTTAACATTTATCATCTGTACCAGTGTCAATATATAAACTGAAATTTGTCACTCTCTCTTGTTTGCTTGTGGCTATTTACTTATCCTTTTGTGTTATGTGCAGTTTGAAATACATTAATGTAGCCATGGTGACAGTCCTGAAGAATGTTACTAATGTCATAACTGCCCTTGGTGAAATGTACTTGTTCAAGAAGCACCACGATGGCAGAGTCTGGGCAGCTCTATTTCTAATGGTATGTTGACGAGCTTGACATTTGAATCTTGCTTAACTGTTCGAGGCCCTGACTGTGATCTAGAATAACGAATTCACACATTGTACCTTTACATATGAATCTTGCAATCCCTTTATTTTTCCTGCATCTCCTACAATCACTACTCTTACCAACATATTTAATTGTTTTATTATATTTATCCAAGGATGTAGTCACTATGTGGGAAGAAGTTACTTGTCTAATTATAACCAAATGGCAACATATTCATATAGTAGCCAGGCTCTCCAAAAATTCCATGCCATATTCTGGAAAGTGTAGTTGCTCGACTGTCACAGCTTATGTGGGGATTACTTTGCAGGGGTCTATCTTCCTACCAATAATGCATTTGTTACTGTGTGGCTTGTCTGTTTTGATTTCATTCTTACTATAAACATCTTTTATTTTGTTGAACTTGTATAGCTGTTAACTGTTTAGACTCTCTTGAAACTATGCATTATTTGGATCGTTAACAAGCATAACAAGTTTTAGATATAAAACAGCCTGAAAGAATATCCTTTTTCCCTTGCAGATCATTTCAGCAATAACTGGAGGACTCACTGATCTCTCTTTTAATGCAATTGGCTATGCTTGGCAGACACTAAACTGTTTCTTAACGGCATCATATTCTGTGAGTACTTATGTTTTGTGATTTTAAGCTTCATTGGTACAATAAGTTTCATTTTCTTATTTCCACTTTGGTTACCTTTCCATTACTGCCTGAAAATGTTTTAAATGAAAGTTCAACTGAATACTGGAAGATGTAAGTTTGTAATTTTAGTATTTAACTTGAGAGCTACGATATTGTTCTAATATCATTGTATGTGCATAAATTCAATCATGTCTGTCTTGCTAAAGTCTATCATTGTTTGGTTATCATCACTGTGTTAGATAACCTATTAGTTAATTTAGTTAGTTACACTCAGTGAAGGGCACTTGTGTAGAATAGAAAAGAGGAGAGGATCTCTGATAATTTATGAGAGATCTGGAGACTTTGGGCATTAGGAGGTGCAAACCCTCAAAGTTCTGCAGTGCAATGTTGTAACCAGAGGAGGCTTTCCTATTATTTGTATTAAGATATCAGGTTTCTATCACATTGCAATGTTCTTATGCCTCTTTCAGCCCCATTTCATATTTCTGATTTTTCTATTAGAGTCAAGTGCGAGTTGGAGTCCACATGAGATAAAAATATGCAAGAAGAGAGCATATAGGAGAAAAAACCCACAAACCTATTTGTCTTAAGTTTTAGGATTGAAGGTGGTGACATACTTCCTTATATGGGTTTGCTCATAACTTATATGTTCCAAATCTTCTTGGTGTCTCCCGTAAAAAAAAACTCAAATAGTACCGATGTGGGTTGGGTGAAGAATGTTTTCGCTCGAAGGAGGAGTATAATCAGTGTGAAAGGGACTCACATTGAGAGATAGTTAGTTGGAGTGAAGTGTGAGTTAAAGTCCCACATGAGGTAAAAATATGCAAAATAAGCAACGTCTAAGGAAAAAGGCCCAGAAGTCTATTATCTTACAATTTTGGAGTTGAAGGTGATGTCATGATTCCTTTTATGGGTTTGCTCATAACTTACCCATTCCAAATCTCCTTGGGGTCTTTTTTCAAAAAAACCCAACAATTTGAACAATGATCTAAACATATGCCATAAAATTATCTCCACTTCTCTCCGTGCTAAGGACTGGCTTAGACTTGGTTGAAAGCAAAAGTAAAATTAAATGAAAAAATATATATGAATTGATATATTTCATCACAGATGAATTGAATTGAGTAGTTTAGCCTATCAGACTTTCCAACATGAAGAGAAATTACTCATCACCTATTCCTGGTGAGAGAACTGACTCAATACTTTTCAGTTTGACCTGTTGCTTGCTTTTTGTGGAGTTTCTTGAATCATAATACTCAATTACTTCTACATATACATGGAGGAGGTTTAATTTGGTTTTTGGTATAAAAGGACTATATACTATCATAGAAAGTGTGTACGTAGCACCATAGATAGCACTGAATTAAATTTAGCTTAGTCAAGTTTGCTTATCGGTTGTTTTGATTTTATCGGTGCAGCTGACTCTCCGTAGGGTCATGGATACAGCAAAGCAAGTTACCAAATCTGGAAATTTAAATGAGTTTTCGATGGTCTTGTTGAACAACACCCTTTCTTTGCCTTTGGGATGTTTCCTGATTGTTGTTTTCAATGAGGTGGATTATCTCTTAAGCACGTGAGTTATATTTCCTATACTTTTGTGATTTTTCTCAATATTATGTGCATGACACGCTTCATTTCCTGTAAGAAGGTTATTGATCTCATAGGTTAAAATGTAACGTCTCAATCTTCCTTTTTCCTATTTATTTTCTTTATAGAACCACAGATCTGGAATCTCAAAAGGGTCTTTTTATGTCATAAATTGTTTAGTTTATGTCTGACAACAGATCTAAAAAGATTCTCACTATGTCTTTCTTTTTCTAATATCATACAAAATTATGTGTTTGAATTTACAGGCCACTTCTGAGATTGCCTAGCTTTTGGTTGGTGATGACCTTTAGTGGAATTTTGGGCCTAGCAATCAGCTTTACATCCATGTGGTTTCTTCATCAGACTGGAGCTACAACTTACAGGTGAGCTCCGTCATTATTTTGTGATGACTAAATATTGAGCTATGCACCTTGGTTATAACTGAGTTATAGATTCTGGTTGGAACAATAGTTTTTCTTAAATCTAGATTCTAGTCTTTAATGTTATGCAGTACCAGAAAATGTCATTATTTTAATTTTGTTGCACATATCTGACTAGTTTACCATCTGTAGTCTCGTAGGTTCACTAAACAAGATACCACTTTCAGTTGCTGGCATCCTTCTGTTCAAAGTTCCTACTAGTTTGGAGAACTCTGCTAGCATTTTCTTTGGTTAGTTCTTTAAATTTACTGAACTTGAAGTGTTTCTATTATCATTGTCACCATAAAGTGCATTAGCTTGCGTTTGTATTACATTTTGTTTCATCACTAAAGGTAGCAATGCAATTGCAGGTCTTCTGGCAGGAGTATTTTTTGCTAGAGCCAAAATCCGAGAGAGATCTCAATCCTAAAGAACAGTTAAGGCCTACGTGATTATTAATGTTTACACAAGAAGGAATTATTCCCAACTGAGAAATTTGATTTCTTGGTTAAGTTGGAGATGCACTTGAAGCCTGTGTAGTGTTGTCAGAGATATTTCAGATTGACTCTCCCACCCTTTATGTATCCATTTTGGGGATGTTTCAGATTCCTTCTCCAAGGGACAGTTTTTGGATCTTTTGAGGAAGGATCTGCTTGGATTGATTGCATTGGCTCACATTGGAGCAAAATTTGCCACTAATTTGTATCATGTCACTTCATTATTCCCATGTATCATCCATATTATGATTTGTTTGATATGAAAACTAACATTGAAATGAGAAAACAAAAGTTGATCTTGCCTTTGGGGCAAGGGTAATACTTTGTCTCCATTTTACTTGTTAATTGATTTTATCTCTATTTATTGAAAGGAAAGTTTTTATTTGTTTGATATTTTTTAATGACTTAAAAGCAATAAAAAGAAAAAAACCGCTTAGCGCAAAAAGAAAATCTTTAAGTGAAAATAGTGAATAATAACTTGTTTTAGATTTAAGTGATACGAGAAACAAAGATATGAAGACAATTTTTTTTAATTTGATTTATTTATCCATGATTTAAAATTTTTAATGTGAAAATGATTTAGATATTCATATTTGAAACTAAGACATTGAATTGATTTAATTTATTTGAAATTATAAAGAATAATGAAATTATTAAGTTTTAACCTAGTTTGGATAAACCGGACAAAATAGAAAAGAAAAATAAATTAGAGTAAAAAATGAAAATATTTAAATATAATGAAGGAAAATTAAGAAATAAAAGATATAGATAACCAATCAATTTGTAAGTAAAGATGATTAATTTAAAAGAGTTGTAAAAGGGTCGTAATTCATTTAATCTTGCAATCCGAACAAAGTAAACATAGATTTCAGACATGTTATGATAAATTATTCTGCAAACATTTGTGGAAAATTAAAATAGAAAAGGTAAAATTCTACAAATAAATGTTCTTAAAAATTAGATAAAAGAATTTTTAAAAATTAATTTATATACAAACTAAACTAATATATTCTTTTTTTTTCTCATAAATACCGTTTAAATTTGTCCAAAAGACCCTTATTCTGCAAACACTAATTTGTACAAAGCATCATTATTCTATAACATTGTAACATGGGTTTGTGACAGAAAAACAGATAAAAATGTTACACAGGCTTGGATAATATGTCTTCATCGTGTGCTCCATTTGAGAGGTTAGTTCATTATAATTGTTTCTGCGAATCAAAGATGAAATCTTGAAAAGCTGGTCATTCAGGTGAAAGTACCTATTTATAGTTTTTTTTTTCCCTAATTTGAAGCGTAGGTCTTGTCATGGGAATAAAAATATACATACAATGGCGTCGTGTGGTCCTTTATTTTGGTGGTATTATTTTTTTTTCTACTCTTAGGTAAGTTTTTTTTTTTCATTTATCACGTGCAGCAATGTTTTTACAGCGATTATTTTGAAATTATGTAAAAAAGTTATATTCACAGTACCATTTATTTTTATTTCCCCCTTGTGGTCATAAAACTCAGAAACATATAAAAAGAAGGATTGAATAATCTGAATTTGAGTGGTGTTGGTATGTATTTTGGTTTTTCTTTTCCATGACATGCAATCTGAATCAAAATCAGAGGCAGTAGTGAAGTGACTGAAGGCGATCCATTTTCCAGTAAGTTACTTAATAGTGATTGTGCATTCAAATTGAGAGATATTAATTTAATTTCGCTTAGCAAGCAACAAGATTGAACAACAAAATTAATGGAATTGAAAACATTTTCTTTTAACTGATATCAGGGTTGTTAGGTCATCCTAGATCGTATTGATGGAGTCACAGAACAGTCCAAACCCTAACCCACTTCATCGGAATTCGTTACCATCATCGATGCCGGTGTGGCCTACGATCGATGGGTCCTTGGGGTTGTCTGAGGAAGAATCGGTGACCTACGCGCGGAGGTTTTACAAGTTCGGCTTCGCTCTTCTGCCTCTCCTTTGGGCCGTCAATTGCTTCTACTTCTGGCCCGTTCTTCGCCATTCTCACTCCTTCCCTCGCATTCGCCCATGTATCATAACCTAACTTCTCTTTTATAGCACTTCAATTACTTGTGAAATTGTGCACTCCTTTGCATCCCTTACTGCTTGTTATGCAGCATTATTTGCTTCAACTGTGTCTGTTTTGGAATGTCTAGAGAGCAAGTAATTATCTAGAATTAAAAAAGGGGCAGAAATTGAACCGTGGGTTGAACTGATGTATTCAGAATTGGAACTTGAGCTCTTTTTGGCATCTGAACTTGATGAGTTTGTTGTCGTTTGGTACTTTTCATCATACCAGTTAGTTTCAAACTCATTTCATTAAGAAAGCTGCATCAGCTCGTGTAATTCTTGGTAGTTCTGGTCGAATTAGTTCTATTTATTTTCACAATTATTTTCCTTTTGAGATACGGTAGGGTACTACTGAAGGTTCTGATTCATTTTCGATTTCAGATCCAAACTAACTTATAGTTTTCATTGTACATTATATGGACATGTTGGAGACTTTCTATTCAGATCCAGTTATAAGCAAAATTCACGTCAAATTTCAGTTGACTTAACATAATGTGTTTTTCTTTTCAATTCCAATTGAGTTCAACTCAACTTAATTTTTCCACTGAAATCCGAACATACTAACTTTGGACACCTTCTAGAAAGAGTACTCAAGTATTTGCAACGGCCATGCCTGGAACAAATTTGTTCAGAACCAAATAAATAAATAAAACAGTTGATTCAACCATAACTAGTAAAAGTATGGTAGCTGGTTTACTTTGTTTCATGGTTGAATTAATTGAATATGCTTACTGATTTTAAGTAATTTGGTGGTTAATTTAGATATAATGAATTGGTTTAGAGACAGGTTCCTTTCCCCTGTTGATTTAGTTTGTTTGACATGTTTGTGCAGATATTGTTAGATCAGCATTTGGGTTTGCAGTATTTGCAACTGTTCTCTGTTCTTGGGCTCTAACATTTGCAATTGGAGGGGAAGGCCTCTTCGGACCTGTTTGGGATCAGTTGGTTATGTATAATCTTGCTGATAGGTTAGGCCTAACAAGCTGGAGCTAGTTGTGTGACACCTCTGATACTTATATTTTGATATTTTATTACCACATTTATCTTCTTCCATGCCTCATGAGTGCACTTACATATGCATTTTACTATATTCTGTCATTGAACTGGTAGCAAATTTCATCTTGTTGACACTGTTGATAGATAAGCAATGATTTGGAAGTAGATATAGATCTTGGTTTCTTCACCCCAATGTGTGTTTGCGTGTTATAATTTGTTGATCATGCAAGATTTATTGTCTCAATTTGATGTATTATATTATCTTAAGTTACAAATACAGGGTTTGTAAAATTCACAAGTCACTGAGCAAACAGTATTAGTATGCTGGTTGGAAATATTACCAAACAAAATGAAAAGGCGATTCAAATTGATTGTGTTTATGTTTTTTAAGTTTTTTAAAGCTAAGTTTTGAGTAGTGGGGGAATGAGATAGTAAGGAAGAAAACGACTGACAAAATTGAAAACAGAAAATTAAAACAATTTAAAGATATTCTATATTTCTTTTTTCAAAGTGGTTATACTTTTGTAAATGGTTTTCAAGAATATGAAACAGGCGTAAATTAAGAAAGTGGTTTTTCCATGTAGTTGTTCTACTGTAAGAGGGAGTTCTACAGTGCTGTAGTTGCTCCAATGATAGTTGTCGGTGAGTAACTAAGCCTTGGAAGAATTCGACCCATATGAACCCCAAATTGTTGAAGGAATTTTGCACTATTTTTTTTGTCTGTATCTCATAAATATTAAAATTTTTACTGTCTTTTGATTTGATTTTTTTTCCCAATTACGCAATATGGGAACTTTCTAAATTCTGCAGTTGAAAATTAAAAAATTTATATTGGATTATACAATTGGAAAGTTAATTGTCTTTCGGTTTAAAGTTCATTGTATTAATAATAAAGCGTTTGGGCAATTGGAAGTTTCTGTGGAGTAGGGAGAAGCAACTGCGGCGGTGAGGGGGTTGCAGCAGGATAAGAAAGGGAGGGGGGAGGTTGGTTCTATTGCACTTCAGGATCCTAAAAAAAAACTAAGCCAAAATTATACATTTGTGATAAGTAGGTGTGGCAATTTTTGTGGGACTAAAATTACGTAATTGTGAAATTTGAAATGAATATTGTAATTAAGCAAAAAATTAATTGTATAATTATGTATCATATTCAATCCTAATTTGAAAACATGACTTAGTAATTTAAACACTGCCATTAAAATCATTTTTACGTTCATATATACGAGTAAAGTGCATTTGCAAATCTTAATGTGGATTAAGAAATATATAATACTTATTTATATATATATATTTGATATGTCTCTATTCAGAAAAGAGTACAATTGTTTCCGAATTTAAATCTTCAAGAGACGCAATAAAAAATAAATCAGAGAAAAATACAAAATAAGACAAGATGGCGATACCAGAATCTAGCAGATTCGTAAGTCAATGAAGATTCGCCCTAAAAATTGTTATCTTTAATAAGAATTAAAGTTGAGGATGTTATAATCTAATATATTGATAAGTCAATGAAGATTCGTCACAAAGAATTCAATATTTGATAACAACCAGAGATCTAATCAAAGAACTAAGAGAATCCTCTCAATGAAAAAGCAATTCTCATATAATGATCATCCAAGGTGTCTACATATGTATTTGATGTCCCTATATACAGGCAAAAATGTTTAAGAAAGCTAAGAAATCCTAAAAGAAAGCCCAAAGACATCGGGAGAAAAAATAACTTGAAAATTCAAAAATAGATTCGAACTTTTTGCCTGACAAATCAACTCGTCTGACGACTTGTCACCCAATGAGTTCTCTCGCCTAGTGACAATTACAATCTGTTTAAAATTAAAAGAAAATTACAAATACTTTTAATTGCTTAAAAGTATTTTATAATTGTGTTCCAAGTCATGATCTTCATGTATTCATGTCCTTTAAATTAGAAAGGCTCGTTCTTTAGTTCTTCTTGTATTGAATAAGGAGATAGTCCTCAATCATACATTCCTTCTTAAAGATAATTTGTCCTCAAATTCATACCACTTGAAGATTCCTTCTCTTTTGTATTGGATGAAAGGATAGTCCTCTATTATACCCTCCTTTTGGTAAAGAATTTGTGCTCGAATTTGTACCACTTGAAGATTTCTTCTCCTTAGGTTTGGTAGTGGTAGAAGTAGCTTCCTCCTTCTTAAATTTATCCTTATCATTCCATGAGGTGGATGATTTCTTGTAGGAGGTTCTTCTCTTGAGTTTTTGTTCCTCTGGACCTGATTAGTTTGTCATCATTCTCTCCTTCTTAGAGAGAATTCGGCAACGAATTCTAGAAGATCCCACACATAAACACAATCATAAATCAAAGACACAAATCTAAAACAATCCAAAATAGAAATTCTACTAAAATGAAATTTGAATTCGAGAAGAGGCATATCTGCTATTATCAAAGGGTTGAAGGTTTACCTTCTGGGTCAAATACCCACCTGCAAAAAAAAATATCAAACAATTTTAAAGTAATGATGTTATGCCCAAAGAAAAACAAAAGAATATTGTCTAAACAAACGTCCAAACTACAGGTATAACTTTGATCACCCATAGTTTTGTTGGGGTTAGATAAATAAACTAACTCTTGTGCATATATTTCCAAACTTGCGTCCTTGCTCATAAGTTTGTTGGGGATAAGTAAACAAACTAACTCAAATGTATATATATTTCCAAGCTTGCGTCCTTTTTCTCGGCCGTCCTTTCTTCTTCCCATTGTTGACATCATTCCTCTTTGATAAACAAATCTTCCCTAGACAACAAAATAAAACAAGAGTTAGCATATTTATTTCTCTCTCTCTTTTCTTTCTCTTTTCTTTCTCCTTTCTCTCTTTCTTTTCTCTCTTTTCTTTCTCTTCTTCCTTCTCTATTTTCTTTCTCCTATCTCTCTTTATTTTCGTATTCTATCTTTTATTTTTCCCCTCTCTCTCTCTCTCTTTTAGTATTCTTCTTTTCCTCTTAATATCTCTTTTTGTGCTATTTGCTCCTGTTTTTCTCTTTTCAACACTCCAAGTCGAGTTAGTATATTTCTCTCTTTCTCTCTCTCTCTCTCTCTCTCTTTCTCTCTCTCTCTTTTCTTTCTCTTCTTCCTTCTCTCATTTTTTTCTCCTCTCTCTTTATTTTCGTATTCTTCCTTTTCTCTCTTTTCTTTCTCCTTTCTCTCTTTCTTTCCATATTCTTCCTTTTCTCTTAATACTTCTCTTTATGCTTTTTTCTCCCATTTTTCTCTTTTCAACACCTTTATCCTTTGTCGTGTCCTTTGAATTCCAATCTTCATGAAGCATTAGGATCCTTGAGGAGATTTGTTCTTCCAAGTGTTTGTTCCTTGACCTTATCGTAGTTTCTTTGAATTGCAATGGCTCTTCCTCTAGTTCTTCTTCTATATGATCAAGAGATAGTCTTCTATCATACCCTCCTTCTTGAATAGAATTTTTCCTTTCCAAATGCGGATCTAGACAAAATGCAGATTCAAATGAATGCAAACTTAAGTGAATAGTTAGTATAGAGATTAATAGATCTCAATAGTATAGAGATAGAATGAGAAAGCATAGATGATCAAAGTAATGATCTGGAACCTAGTTGGTTATAAACGAAAAAAAATGCACAAAGATGTAAGAGAAAAAATAGTTTGAGTGATCCTTTAAGAGACGAAAAGTTGAAACTGTGATGCTTTGTTACATGTAGAGAGAGGAAGGACAAAAAATCACGTGAGAAGAAGCCACGTTCTTGCATTTGAAGAAATCACATTTTTTTCTCTGTCAATTAATATTGTTATTTACTTTTTGTTTTTGATTTTTCTAAAATTGTTTGCATGTGACACATATCAATAAATACTTTTTGTGTTCCCTTGTGTTATATATATATATATATATATATATATATATATATATATATATATATATATATATATATATATATATATATATATATATATTTTAAAATAAT
>Ga0099822_1011665_pt1 | contig 10679 bp, 11 predicted proteins | sample CowpeawhiteBW_FD_76839 | JGI IMG/M metagenome (GOLD analysis project Ga0099822, IMG submission 76839) | Root nodule microbial communities of legume samples collected from California USA - Cow pea white BW | ecosystem: Host-associated > Plants > Roots > Nodule | place: USA: California | collected... | reverse complement strand
AGCCCATATGGCCTCGGGTGGATGTAAAACCGAGGCAGAAGGGGACTCTATGGCTTCGGTTCTTAACCGAGGTAAAAAGCTATGACCTTTTGGCCTCGCCCCAATATGCTTCGGTTCCCGAACCGGTGCAGAATATTGAAAACAACCGCTGCCAAAGGCCCTTTCTGCACTGGTGCACATTCAATTTCAAAAGATTTTGCAAAATTTGGTAATGCAAGTATAGGGGCATTAGTTAACTCATGCTTTAGGGTAGCAAAAGCCTTCTCTATTTTTTTCTTCCCATTTAAATCAAACGTGTTTTTTAAATATTTCATTAAGAGGTGTAGCCAAAGTGCTAAAATCTCTAACAAACCTCCTATAGAAACTTGCTAAGCCATGGAAGCTCCTTACCTCACTTATATTTTTTGGGGTTGGCCAATCTTGAATTGCTTTCACCTTTTCTAGATCAACCTGCACTCTTAGTGAGCTAACAACAAAACCAAGAAAAACTACATGATCCATGCAAAACACACATTTTTTTCATGTTAGCATATAATGTCTCCAACCGAAGTGCTTCCAAAACACACCTCAAATGCACCACATGATCATCATAAGATTTGCTATAAATAAGCATATCATCAAAATATACCACAACAAACTTTCCTAAAAATTTCCTCAATACATGATTCATCAATCTCATAAAGGTACTAAGAGCATTGGTTAACCCGAAAGGCATAACCAACCATTCATACAACCCATATTTAGTTTTAAAGGTTGTTTTCCACTCATCTCCTTCTCTGATTCTAATTTGGTGATATCCACTTTTCAAGTCAATTTTAGAGAAGACACAAGCACCATACAATTCATTCACCAAGTCATTTAACCTAGGAATGGGACGTCTATACTTTACCATGATGTTATTGATAGCTATACAATCTGTGCACATCCTCCAAGTTCCATCTTTCTTAGGGACTAGAATAACTGGGATTGCACATGGACTCAAGCTTTCTTCAACTTGCTTTTGAATCTCCTTGGTTTCTTAGGGATTGCTTCGATAGGCTAGTCTATTAGGCAATGAAGCTCCTGCAATAAGGTCAATTTGATGCTCAATGCCCCTAAGAGGGGCTAAACCTATAGGCACTTCTTTGTTAAAAACATCTTCAAAATCCTACAGCAAAGAAGAAACCTCTTTTGGAAGAGAGTTAGTAGAACATGGGCTGTTTGAATTACCTTTTTTACTCAAAAGTAAAAGTATTGGCTTTCTCAATTGCATAGCCCTTTTGACTTATTTTTCTTTTATAAACAAATTTGATTTTTTTTTCTTTTTCTCTTTTTTGCCCTTTTTTTCTTTTCACTCTGTTTTTTCTTTTCTCTTTTAACTCTTTTCTTCCTTTTTTTTTGCTTTTCTTTTCTTTATCATTTTTAGTTGATCCTCACTAACTTCTCTCGGAGCCAATGGTGTAAGAGTAGTTTTGCGGTCTTTATGCATAAAAGAGAACTTATTAGTGAAACCATCATGCATGACTCTCCTATATACTGCCAAGGTCTCCCAAGAAGCAAATGACAAGCCTCCATAGGCACCACATCACACAACTTGCCTATTCACGGTCATCTCACCATCTTCACTAAGCTATTGAAGTTTGTAAGGTCGCAGTGTGGCTTAGTCTCCAAATTCAGTTTTGAAACCAACCTTGCACTAGCCATGCTAGTGCAACTCCCTCATCAATGATCAAAGAGCCCAACTTCCCTTGAATGAGGCATCTTGCATGAAAAATATTTTCTCTTTGACAATTATCCAATTCAACTACTTGACTACCCAACATCCTTCTAATCATGAACAAATCTCCTTCTAACTCTCTTTCATCTTTATGCTCATTTTAATCACTTGATGGAGAATTTGAAGAAGATGCACTAATTACTTCTCCATTCTCCTTAAGTAACATGGTCTTCTTAGTGAGACATTGAGAAGCTATGTGACCTCTTCCCAAACATTTGAAACACTTAATCTCACTACTCTTTATTTTCTCAAGTGCCTCATTAGACTTATTTTGAGTTATGTGAGCTATAACATTGGGGTTGCTTGTTGATGATCATCCCTCCTTCTTATTCTTGTACTTCTAGCTAGGAGAGTGAAAATTAGATGAAGTCCTCCTCATGGCACCCTTTCTCTTCAATTGTTATTCCACCTCGGAAACTTGATGTACTAAGTCCTCCAACTCCACATAATTTTGCAGCTCCACATAATTTTGCAGCTCCACAACATCCCTTATATCACTATTTAGCCCATGTAGGAATTGAGCCATAGTAGCCTCCCACTCCTCCATAACATTAGCCCTAATCATGGAAACCTCCATCTCTTTGTAATATTCATCAACACTTCTGCTCCCTTGTGTGAATCTTTGGAGCTTGTTGTGAAGATCTCTTTGATAATGAGAAGGAACAAATCTTCTTCTCATCAACCTCTTCATTTCTTCCCAACTTTCCACCAAGGGTTCTTCATATCTCACCCTCTCCCTTTGTAATTGGTTGCACCAAATGAGAGCATAGTCAGTGAATTCCATGGCTACCACCTTCATCCTTTTATCTTTTGTGTAATTATGGCATGCAAATAGTTGCTCCATTTTCATTTCCCACTCCAAATATGCTTCTGGATAACTCTTTCCTTGAAAAAATGGGTATGTTCAGCTTTACTCCTTCAATTTTGTTTTCTCTAGCATTACCTCTACCATCATCACCATTTTCTTGATTTTCTAGTTCTTCAATTCTCACATACAACTCTTCAGTATGCTCTATCAACATTCTTTTCTTTCAGGCTGTAATGGCCTCAATCAACAATCTATTGTCTCCCCCTAGAGAAGGGGAACAACCACCACTTGTACATGCCATCTTTCAAGTAAAAAAAAAGACCAAACACATGAAGTAATAGGACCTCACCACTCTTCTCACGTGTTTCTACTCAAAGATGTACCACTCGTGTATTGTGCTCTCTTTTATGGTTTTTTTTAATGTTTCACTCTTGCCATTTACCACTCTTTCCCCTCTTAGATTTCTTACTTGAATCAAACAATCTATGACCAAGAATCAATTTAAGTGTCGATAGGGCTAAAACAGAATTTAGAACCAACAAAACAAAGAAGTAGTAAAGAACAATTTTACTTCTAACAAAACAAGCAAGTGGAGACACTAGACACTTAGGAATTTTAACAAACAAGTGGGGTGCATTGAATTTAGAATACAGTTGTTGCACCTTTTTTTTTTGCTTTTTTAAGCTTTAAAGTTGTAGCAACTAAAAATGAAACTAAACAAAAATCCCCAATAAAATAAGCATATATTTAACATTTAACAACAACTTAGCCTAAATCACATGGATTGAAAGGATTAAAGTTATTGAACAATGATGAACATGGGATGAACCCTAAGAACATAAAAGCAGGACTGAACAAGAATTGAATTATGACCAACCTTGCTTTGATTACCAAATGATGCGGACTGTTGCACAAATTCAGCCAGGAACGTAATGTTAACTTTGTTTCATATCTCCGCCAAATCAACTCCGATTGCGACGATTCTAGAATGAGAGGAAATATGGCGTTCTGAAAATCAATTTAGACATAAATCACCGAAAAAGGATTAGTAAAACATGAGATATGTATATGAGAAAATTTGGACAAAATTTGGAAATTAGCAATGCAAAAATATGAACAAAGGAACATAAAAATTGGTGAGGAAGAGGATGGGCGCCACAAACAATTGACGTTTGATAAACCATAAGGATCGCCACATGAATTTTAGTGGATTCTTGATAAGACCAATGGTTCAAGGAAGAACCCTAGCAGAGAATATGTCTCACTTCAGAAAAATTCACATCTAAATTTGTCTATTCATTCACATCAAACTTACTTATACAAAGTAGTTCTCACGTACTAAAGAAAACAAGTAAAATATAAATGAATTATCAACATTACAAGCATAATTAAAATGCCTTGGTCTCAAAATTAGCCATAGGCACTTTATTATAACCATTATTATTTAATTTTTATTTTAAATGTCTAAGTCACTATTAGCCTTCAATGATTAGTACATTTTGAATTGCTTTGGCCTCTAAGTCCTTTTCCTTAGGTGTAGCTTCAAGGATTGTTGCCACCACTTGTTATAGGGATTCTTGTACCTTCTTTGTCCTAGCTCTAGTCATAGACCCTCCAATTAATTATCTTGAACCTTGATCAACTTTAATGTCCTCATCATTTGATAACAAGATAGCATGTTATCTCGATGTGAAAGTTCACTTTTAGAGGTTTAATAAAAGGAGATGAGTGGTTTGAAAGAAGAAACCAAACAAATATGACATTATAACATCAAAGCTAAATCAAAATGAAGGAAAACAACAAGAGAATGGAAGCATAAGAAGATGATAATGGAGCAATGGAAAACGCCACTCATAAGGGGGCACAAAGGCCAACCCTTCCCAACAGATAAGTGTTGATGCTGCTACTTAATTACTCAAGATAAGGCTAAAGCAGAGCATTCATCATTTGAGGATAAGCTCATAAAAATTGTGGTTGAAACAATATAGAAATACTCAAGTTGATCAACCCTTGTACATTTTTTAGGGACACCACTTAAATATAGAGTTTTAGGGGTCTCTAAGCAAAAACCCAAAGTACAAAAGGGTAGTTAAGCAATATAAAACTCTACTTTTTAGAAGGTAGGTTAAAATGAGTCAACAAATAGGATAGAGTGAGAACTTCCATGTTGATTCTCGGCCAAGGGAGGCAAGGTGTAACACCCTAGGCAGATATTACGTGATAAAGCATTTTTTTTAAAATATTAAATTCAAAAGTTCATATAGTTCCCAAGTGCGGGAAAATTTGAAACTTATATCGCGAAAAACATAAGTACTCCTCAAAGGCCTTATTACAATCCATAAGCCAAAAGCCAAATAATAGAAAATTACAAAATGTTCGTAAATAAGGCATAAAGTAAATCCTCATAGCTAGCCTCGCTCCTCTACTACGCATCACCATCCTCACCTGAATTCACATATGCTCCCGTGTGACAAATCATACATTCATCGCCAAACACAAACAAAAAGAGTGAGTTGAATAAACAATCAAACATAAATAATAAACAATGAGAAATAACACCCACCCAAAGCATCTTATCCATTTTCTTATTCAATAGATTCATTTATACCATTCCACCTCAATCTCATAACCTATATGAGAAGGATACACACCCAACTTTGGTCTTAGGGATTATCTTGCTTCCACGAACCTGCACGCTCGTGGTCCAACTCTATGAACCTCACCGCTTGTAGTCAAACTCTACGAACCTCTCCGCTTGTAATCCAACATACGTGAACACCTGCTGTGAACCTCCCCGCTCATAACAACCTCAAGTGTGAGCACCAAATATACAAACCTCGCTCGTATCCCCACTAGAGCTATCAAAATAGGTAACCCGACCCGACTCGGCTCGGCCCACAACGGGTTTATGATTTAGTGAGCAAACCCAACCCTACTCACTTTTTAGCGAGCCAAAAAAATTTGAAATTGACCCGGCCCACCACGGGTTAACGGGTTAAACGGGTTGGCTCACAGGTTCACTTAATTAAAAAAATATAATTTTATTTATTTTTTCCAGTCAAAACTAAATTGTAATTCTAATTAAAATCTAAATAAACTTTAATACAATTCAAATACAAACAAAAAAAATACAAATTATTTATTTGTTGGATAAAAAAACAACATAACATGACCCAAATGTAAAGCCCAACTTAATAAAAAAAAATAAAAACACTTGTGTGACCCTTTTATCTGCGGGTTGGTGAACCAACCCGGCTTACCACAAGTTCAACTCGGCTCACCACGGGTTCAACCCGGTTGAGCCGGGTTCTAGATGAGCCAGGTCAAAAATCAACTCGTATTGAAATCTGTAAAAAAATTTCAACCCAACCTGGCCCGAACCCGTGATGAGCCGGGTTGGCTCGCAGGTTCCAACCCATTTGACAACTCTAATCCTCACACAAGAGTACAATGAATGGACCTCCCCGCCCCCTTTAATCACGCATCTCCAACTCTATTACGAAACTCTTCGCTTGTAATTTAATCAAGCATATCCCAGCCCAAACCATCATGACCACCCCAAGCAAAAACCCTCCACAAAGATCCCATGTCCTTGCATTATCGCCTTGCACCGCCCAAGCGCCGCTAGGTGAAACTATGCTCCTAACTGCTTGGCGAACACCATACGCCGCTATGCACCACGCTTTCCAGAACCCTCTAGTTAGTGGCTATCGCTTGGCAGATCAGTCCTAACCGCCAAGCGCTATGCACTCCAAGGACTCCTTATTTTGTAGCTATCGCCTAGCGGTACTATCCTTCCCGCCAGGCGCTACACTAGTAAAACGTATCTTACTGGTTTAAGTATAATAGAACACATTTGAATATACCAAGGCATTGCAATCACACTTCCAAAATATCAATTATATATTAGTACAGTTCAACCTACCCCAAATTTCATCATTACAATGTCTAAGTACCATTCAAGCATAAGCATCCATGTATTTAAAATCTAGAATTATGACATCACTTAAGTGTAGCCAAACTATACATGGAACATGTGGCCCTATGTGACAACAATCCAATCATGCATATACTTATACCAAACCTAAGAGTACATATGATATTCCTTCATCCTAACACACCACAACCAAGTACATGAACTATCCAACCATACAATCACATTTATTCAAAAATAGTATCATCTTAGTAGCATGTTAATATTAAAAAGAGATCCTACATGCATTTTAAATACATCTAAATAATCATCCCTGAAACTTCTAAACACCTGCTCTACCCTCTCCTTTCCATGACTCATATCGATTTCAAGATCAATATTACTACATATTCTTAACTCATGCATTAGACACATTCACATATGACCATGTTCATTATTTCATCATTCAATTTTAAGTGCCCAAATAGTCCCCAACCTAACCCCACTTCGTTGGGAATACAATCAACTAAAATTGTCTGTTGGCCAACGTCGATCTCCTAGCGGCATCCATGTACCGCTGGGCGGTGCTTTAGTTTTCTGGAAATTCTAGAATTATGTTGCACCTCCTTGAAACCCTAAACATTCTCGAACAAGATTAAATGATTTATTTGCACATATATCACAATCAATCAAGCCTCCAACATGCATATGTACTCAATTAATCCAAACACTTGATAAATAACCACATTCGTAATATGTACAACACATTTAACATTCATCCCCAAACCCCCGCGAAACCATCATGTTTATGAAACCCCTCAATCATCACATCGTCATTAGAAGGGAATGTTCTCAGTTAATTATACAATTAAACGACCAAGTAAAAGCACCAAAATTTTTAGTACATCCAAACATATTGCAGAAACACAAGAAAACACATATCACACCAAAACCAGTTCATATCACCTGGCGAACCTTCATTGCCGCCAGGCGGTTCTTCATAAAACCCAAAAATTTGGGTGAAAACAAGATGAGTCGCTTGGCAATGATGAAGGTTCACGCTTGGCAGTTTTTGGGCAGAAGCCCAAAAACTTTGAAAACCAGTGTTGTTCATGGAAAATTGAGACACCCAAACCACATTATTGCTCATAACATATTGCTCATAACACATTACTCAAAGTAAAAGCACACAGGGACAACTCCCTTTACTTGGATTCTTTGCTCCAAATGTGTTCTTAGTGATATCTCAAAGCTTCAATCCTCGCCTCCACTCCAAGACTCCCTTCCAGCACTCAATTTCTCTCCCTAGGTCACAATTTTTTATTCTCTTTGACTCTCCTTGGTGCCACACTTAATGACTCTCTGATTACTCACTTAGACTCCCCTCATTTTAGCCAAAAATAAATAAAAATAAATTAATAAAAAAACTAAGACTAATGGCTATTTACTTGAGTCTTTTACCGCACCACAATTACCCTCAATCTACCATTTCTGGTTTCTTAGAGAATTTCTAAAGTTTCTAAAGTTAATGCACCACAACTACCCTCAATCTACCCTCACATTAATGTCATGCCCAAGATTCAAACCCAAGTCCTCTCAATATAACCAAGTACTTTTAACCACTTAAACTAGTATTATTCCTTTTTCATGACTTACTAGATAATTCTCTTAGAAGTATTTCCAACCTACCATTATTGGTAATTAATTACTTATTATTTATTTAAATTTCTCGGGTCTTACACAAGGAGATGCTAGGTACACTTGTACCACCTCGGTACAAATTGCTTTATGCTTTTGCCTTATGTTTTATGTCTTTTCTATCTCATCCACCTTTCCATGTGGTCCAATCATGCTTTGCCATGTAGGAATGTCGTAATCCATCTCTATTAGTGATCATCTTACTCTAATCATGCTAAACCTAAAAGAAAAAGAAAACAAAGAACACAAGTCAACATGTTTACTTAGGTTAAGTAAACTCTAGTCAGCTTTAGTCAACAAGTCAAACCTAATCAAGGTTGACAAGTCAACTAAGGTTAATCCAACCAAATCAACTTTTGGATAATCAACATAACGAAATACTAAACAAAGACAAAACAAAAGGAATAAAAGTCTCTCCTCTAACCATGCTTCTTAGGACTGGGCCAAAATAACTTAATTGTATTGCACTTTAGTTAATTGAACTGTTTTAAACTAAAATTAACTGAACAATTAGTAGTAAAATTAAAACTAATCTGTACTATTTATTAGTTAAGTTTTAAAAAATTCAACTTTAAACAGTTACATGCTCACGTAACTACATTGCACTTATTTTTCCTTTCTCTTCGATCTCATTTTGTCAACGACGCGCAAAACACAACATGCAAGTTTGGTCAATTTCTGTTTCTTCCTCCCTTTAGCTATAAAACAATTAAATGAATTGTAATGAAAAAAATAATAAAATAATAAATCTATATATATATATATATATATATATTTATCTAATTATAAAAAATACCATATCACAACCAAATAGATTAATAAATTGTTAATATAAGATACAAAGTGATTAATTATTAGTTTTAAATTTTGATAAGAATTTACTAAAATAATATATATTTTTTAGTTGATTTCTTATGTTTTAAAAAATGATGAAATATTATTTTTTTTATTAGATATTGTAAGGCCCATTATTTTTCTACTCTTATGTTTAAGGGTTGTCCCTAAATCAGTTGGGTCTAGGGCTGGCCCATAGGGTGTCGAAAGCCCCTAAGGCAGCCAAATTATTATGATCAAGGAAGTGAAACTGTTAGAGAAATTCAGAGATATGAAGCTACAGGTAGGGATGACAACGGGGCGGGGCAGAAACGGGTTTCGCTATCCCATACCCATCATTGTAGAAAAAATTCATCTTCATCCCCATACCCAAACCCAACGGGTATCAAACTTTTGTCTCATCCCCATCTCCACCGGGTAACGGGTATAATCTCGTACCCATACCCGTACTCGTTCTACTACTTCAATATTAATTTTAATTAATTTTTATAAAATAGTAAAAATTACGGTAAAGGAAACATTATATTATAAAATATTCAATATTAGGAGGACGATTGTTTCTTCGATATCAAATACTTTTAAATAAATTATAATTGTTTACGTTTTAGATTAGAATACCAAATAAAATTTCATGAGAACCAAAACATTTATTAAATTTTCAAACATTAATGAAACCTAGTTGATAAAATTTAAAAATATTTTTAAAAAAATATAAAAGAAAAACAAATATTCAAATTAAAATATATTTTAAATGTTTGTTTACTTCAATTTTTAAAATTCTAATGAATCTCTTTTTTATACACTAATAAAAGTTATAATACACTTGATCAAAATGACGCAAATAACAAATAATAAACATAATAATAAAATTTTGACTTAGATCTTGTATCTTTTGAACTCCAATATATGTTGAATGGTGATAAAAAATATTCATGAAAATTACATTAAACTTTTATATTGTAGTAAATAAAAGTTATTTCTACAATTATAGTGAAAAGATTACAGTATGATTGATAATGAGTTAGAAAATAAAATAAAAAATAATTAGATAAAATATATCGAAATAGTATTCTACATGATGAAAATAAACAACAAATAAAAATACTAAAAATTTAACAAATGTGTGTCTTATAAACAATTTGAGAGACTATTAAAAGAAATCTCACAAAGGAAAACAAATGTTTAATTAAGAGTATGATAAGATGAAAATACCTTAGAGATCTAAGAAAACTTTTTAAACATCAACATATATACTGAATGGTGGAGAAATAACGAAAGTTATTTTAGCGAAACAAAAAAGTTCTTCAATGAAACAAAAATTATTAATAATAAGTACATATATTTTTTTATACTACCTATTAAATGAAAGGTTTAAGCTATTAAACACTTAAATTGAGAGTATTAAATATTCTCACGTGAAAGAAAAAATATACAATAAATAAAAATATTAAAAAATAATAGAAATATTCAAATGTGAGACATAATTTTTTTTAATTGACATATATTATTTTAACATAATTACATAAAGGTTATGATAAAATGAAAATATATTAGAGATGTGAATGAGTTTCATGACAAACTAAATAATTAGAAGAAATAAAAAATAGAAGGTATATATATATATATATATATATATATATATATATATATATATATATATATATTTATTT
>Ga0099822_1011664_pt1 | contig 10679 bp, 7 predicted proteins | sample CowpeawhiteBW_FD_76839 | JGI IMG/M metagenome (GOLD analysis project Ga0099822, IMG submission 76839) | Root nodule microbial communities of legume samples collected from California USA - Cow pea white BW | ecosystem: Host-associated > Plants > Roots > Nodule | place: USA: California | collected... | reverse complement strand
TATATATTTATTTTTTTTATATATATATATATATATATATATATATATATATATATATATATATATATATATATATATATATACCTATTATGCGAAGCTATTAAGACGTCTAGCAGATGTGAGACACAAACAAACATACTTTTTAAGTAAACTTAAATGCTAGATGTATTAGCATTAACATGACTTAGGGTAGCCAGATAATGAATCATTTAATTTGTTGATATGAATATTTTAAATTTGTAATGAATAATTTAAATTATAGTAAAAAGTCAATTTTAATTATTGATAATTTATTTTAAAGTTATTGAAATTAAATTTAGAAATAAATATAAAATGTGAAAGATTAAGTAGATAAAGGAAGTAGAAAATATCTGAAAACAAATTATCATTGTTTAGAGACCAATATGGTGACCATCTTTTATCTTTATATTTTGGTTACTACATCGGTTTCTATATAATAGGGTAATATGATCATTAAATTGGTTTCTAGATAACATGGTTACTAAATTGGTTTCTATATAAAATGGTTACTAAATTGATTTCTATATATTTGATTGCTAAATTGGTTTCAATATAATTGGTTGTTAAATTAGTTTCTATGCAATTAGTTGCAAAATTAGTTTCTATATATTTTATCACAAAATTGGTCTCTAAATTAGAAGCTAAATTGGTATCTAATATTAGCTATATCAAAGTTTTAGCTACTTATGACTATTAGACTCTAAATTGGTCACTAATTTAGTGACTAATTTTATCATTTTAGAGGTTAATAATTTGGTTTTAGAAACCAAATTTCCTCGTAGTGCATGAATCCCTTTCCTTCAATTCCATGCAGTTCTTATCAGACAAATTTGATATGAAAAAAAAAAGTTCTAGGAATAGGTATACTCGAAGAACATATAGAAACAGAGAGCCCTAGAGAAGAAAGAATTCCAAAACTGTATTACAGAAGAAAAGTAACAAACAACACAAGTTTCAGTGAGATCTGGTTAGAACAACACTATGTCTGTGATCTCCAAAACTACAGAAAACTACATAAATGTTATAGGTAAAGTTTATGCGCAGTTGACTTCTACTGTTGTGATTTAGTTATTGTTGCGTATTTTATTTATTTGAATAGAACAAATTTAAGATTTATAAGTTGGACACTCTAATAGTAATTAGTAATGAAATTCATGTTTTTCATTCTTAATTTGTTTGAGTTAATTTGAAAAGAACTAAAAATTTTATCAGCAGATTTATTTTTTGTTATTCAGAATGTTTAGAAGAGTCTCATAAATAGTGGAGCTATTTGAAACTTTGGTAACCATAAATACTTGCAGTTGGGAAGAGAAAAGCTGAATGCGATGCTTTATTTCTAATGTAATAACATTCTTATCACAAACGACATGGCACAATACGGAAATGCCGCATAAATGAAAACCAATCATACATGGCCAGGCCAATTAATCTATGAACAAATAAATTAAAAGTGTACTATATTTTTCACTTTCACTTGTCATTCACATTTCAAATCTCTCTTGTTCTGATCTGTGAGGCATTTGAACACAATAAGATTGGAACGTGCAAGACGACCATCAAACAGATAGAATCAATCGGGTCTGAATCACGAGTATAGAAGTGCAGAGATGACACCTTCAGACTTTTATTCAAAAAACTTAAATAGGAAGATAGATCACTTGGCTTCAAATGGAGATTGTCTTTATTCCTCAATGAAAGCAAGAATCTGTTAGAAATTAAACAGTAACTTTTATTACAAAAATTTATGGATGTAGCGTGTAATGTGTGTGTGTGTGTGTTTTTTTTTTTTTTCTGAAAGGAATAAAGGATCGTAAACTTACATGATTTATCATGAGTGATCCTTCCATTCGCAGCTTAATTGTAGATAGGTGGAGGCGATTTTACTGGTGGAGGAGGACTTTGATAGTAATAAGGAGGGGGTGGTGATGGGGATGGTGGGGGAGGGGATTTGTAATAGTAAGGAGGTGGCGGTGATGGAGATGGTGGTGGGGGTGATTTATAGTAATAGGGAGGTGGTGGAGATGGAGAGGGAGGTGGAGGGGATTTGTAGTAGTATGGAGGTGGTGGTGATGGAGATGGTGGTGGTGGGGATTTGTAGTAATATGGAGGTGGTGGTGAAGGAGATGGTGGTGGAGGTGATTTATAGTAATATGGAGGTGGTGGTGAGGGGGATGGTGGTGGTGGGGATTTGTAATAGTAAGGAGGTGGCGGTGATGGAGATGGTGGTGGGGGTGATTTATAGTAATAGGGAGGTGGTGGCGATGGAGAGGGAGGTGGAGGGGATGTGTAGTAGTATGGAGGTGGTGGTGGTGGGGATTTGTAGTAGTATGGAGGTGGCGATGATGGGGATGGTGGTGGAGGAGATTTGTAATAGTAAGGAGGTGGCGGTGATGGAGATGGTGGTGGAGGTGATTTATAGTAATATGGAGGTGGTGGTGAAGGAGATGGTGGTGGTGGGGATTTGTAGTAGTATGGAGGTGGTGGTGATGGGGATGGTGGTGGAGGAGATTTGTAATAGTAAGGAGGTGGCGGTGATGGAGATGGTGGTGGAGGTGATTTATAGTAATAGGGAGGTGGTGGAGATGGAGATGGTGGTGGAGGGGACTTGTAGTAGTATGGAGGTGGTGGTGATGGGGATGGTGGTGGAGGGGATTTGTAATAATAAGGAGATGGGGGTGATGGAGATGGTGGTGGAGGTGATTTGTAATAGTATGGAGGAGGAGGGGATGGTGAAGGTGGGGGTGGTGATTTATAGTAGTATGAAGGTGTAGGTTTTGGTGATGGTGATGGTGGAGGTGGAGAGTTGTATTTGTAAACGGGAGTTGGAGGAGGAGGTGACTTATAGTAGTAAGGAGTGGGTGAAGGCTTTTCACATTCTTTAAAGTACTTCTTTGGAGCATAAGCAAATGACTTAGCCTTAAGCACCACTTCATACTTGTCCTTAGATTTCACCTTCAACTTGGTGTCTTCGTTGAATTTAGTGGGTATGTTGAAGGGGGAGTGTTTAGGTGGAGCATAAAGCTTGGCCTGGCACACTGTGGCTCCATACTTCACATAGTCAAAATCCTTAACTGTGATACTGTATTTTCCATTGCTCTTAGTTTCACCATAGGCCTTGATCACTTTCCACCCTGCCTTGCATTCCACCTCCACAACAGCACCTACATGCCCCCAAAACGATTCATTAGGACACATAAATGCACTTCTACATGTTAATAAGTTAAACTATTCTTATACGAAAGCACACTATATTGCTCAACATTATGGTTGTTACCTTTCTCTCAACTGTTCTCTTTATCTATTAATTATATATAGGTTTTATCTTCTTCTAATCAAATTATATTATTCCTTATTTTCTTCTTTTTATGCATACAATTTTGGAGATGACACATAAAATAAGAATTTCAATTAAAATCTTTATTTATTTTAAATTTTTTAATAAATTATCTACCACTATTAGCTTTTTATTTTTAAAACATTTAAGATTTTAAATGAGATAAAATAGGATTGAAAAGATAATAATTGACATATAAATGGATAAACTTTTTAAGGTATTAGATATGTAATAATCAATATTCTCTTTTAAGTTTAAAATGACAAAAGAAATGTGCTAGTAAGATGTTGATATATAAAAAAATTTCTTGATTAGTCATTTTTTAACCATAATAAAATTGTATATCTGAACAAAAAGGTAATGAGATGAATATGATGTACCTTTGAGGTGTTTCTTGTTATGGGACTTCTCGGGATGGTTCCAGTCATAGCACTTGTAGCTGTAAACTTTACCTACTACCTTAACGATCAATCCGTGGTTGTAATGATGCGGGTACGGGTGTGGGTGATATACAACTGGTGGAGGAGGAGAGCTATAATAGTATGGAGGTGGTGGAGAACTGTAGTAGTAAGGTTTGGGTGAAGGTGGAGGAGGAGATTTGTAGTAGTAAGGGGGATGGGGTATTGGAGATGGAGGAGGAGGAGATTTGTAATAGTATGGTGGTGGGGGAGGTGACTTGTAGTAATAAGGAGTTGGGGATGGTGGTGGAGGAGATTTGTAGTAGTAAGGTGGTGGAGGAGGTGAGTTGTAGTAGTAAGGTGTTGGAGATGGTGGTGGAGGAGATTTGTAGTAATATGGAGTTGGAGATGGAGACTTTTCTGGTGGAGGTGGAGACTTGTAATAGTAGGGTGGTGGGGGAGATGGTGAAGGTGGTGGTGGGGAGTTGTAATAGTAAGGAGGTGGAGGTGAAGGTGAGGGTGGTGGAGGAGACTTGTAATAGTATGGAGGAGGTGGGGAGGGAGAGGGTGGTGGAGGGGACTTATAGTAGTATGGAGGAGGTGGTGAGGGAGAGGGAGGTGGAGGGGACTTGTAGTAGTATGGAGGAGGTGGGGAAGGAGAGGGAGGTGGAGGGGACTTGTAGTAGTATGGAGGAGGTGGGGAAGGAGAGGGTGGTGGAGGGGACTTGTAGTAGTATGGAGGAGGTGGTGAGGGAGAAGGTGGTGGAGGAGACTTGTAATAGTATGGAGGAGGTGGGGAGGGAGAAGGTGGTGGAGGAGACTTATAATAGTATGGAGGAGGTGGTGAGGGAGAGGGTGGAGGAGGGGACTTATAGTAGTAAGGAGGAGGTGGTGAGGGAGAGGGTGGTGGAGGAGATTTGTAATAGTATGGAGGAGGAGGCGACGGAGAGGGCGGTGGAGGAGATTTGTAATAGTATGGAGGAGGAGGTGATGGAGAGGGCGGTGGAGGAGACTTGTAATAGTAAGGAGGTGGTGGTGATGGGGAAGGAGGGGGTGGTGACTTATACTCATAAGGAGGTGGTGGTGATGGTGATGGAGGAGGTGGTGACTTGTACTCATAAGGAGGAGGAGGTGATGGTGAAGGTGGAGGTGGTGACTTGTATTCATAGGAAGGGTAAACATCAGCATTGACAGAAACCACAGTAGTAGAAATGAAAGCTATGGCCAATGCCATGATCATTTGTGGCCAAAGACGACCCCTTTTGGGGTCGTTGCCCCTAGCAGTCATGTGTAGAAGAAAAAAGCTCTCCACCTCTGCCCAATGCTGCTGAGATCCTCAATGATAGATATTGTTGTTGGAAGTGCAGAGAGGAGAGGGAAGAGGTTTGGTGTTATTGAGTGTTGAGAAAAGCTGCATGCATGAAATATTTATAGTGCGAGTGAGTCATTAAAGGGTAGCTGTCATGAGAGACTTCAAATTATTCAATTGGTTTCATTTTGATTTTGATTCTTTAAATTAAGAGAGTCCCTAGCTGGCCTTGTGAAATTTAGAAAGCACTCTTTTTGTAAACTCTTTCTTATGTGTTTTTCTCCACATGCCCAGAATCGGACTCCATTCAAATCCCCAACAACTAATTAACATATAAATCACCATTCCTTCCTACTTTCCCTTCTCTCAGTTGCCTATCTTGACCAAAGGTAACTCCAAAAAATGGTGTATATCCATAATTATTCATTTGGACGAATATGACAAACACGGAGAATGAGAATGAGAAAAGAACAATTTGATCAACAGGTTTGTTTCACCTCACTACATTCTTTCTCTTTCTTCAATATTTTTATCATCAGCCATGTGGTTCATCAATAATGATGAGTTTAACATGTGATGTTGTCAAACCGGCATGAAGTTCAAGTTGCCGCGTAATTTTTTGCGCGAGAAACGTAGTTGGCAACTATGCATTCGCCAATTATAGATAAAATTAATCTTTATTGGTTGAAGCAATTGATCAAAGTCAGCTTCTAAAACATTTTTTTTTACATCAATTATCAATGATTGTAACATAAATGAATGAAACGTGGACACTATTGTTCCCTTATGAAATTGCATTGGGCCCTTTTTGATAATACAATATAATTCAACAACTAAGCATTTGCCAACTAAATTAGCTCTAGTCTGTAGCTGAGGAAGCACTTTTATTCCTCTATGGTAGCTAGTTAATTAGCTGTGTTTATAGACGTTATTGTGGAATAACACTAAATTTGTAATAGCCACCCACATTCTTATTCCTTCCCGTAATTGTTTATAATGCCGTGTGTTAGATTGAGGTGTAAATAGAACATCAAATTGGTGATGGTTGCTGGATTAAGGGAATAAAAATGACTTTGACTTGATTATAAAAATTTTAAGGTAAATTGGATATTGAAAGCCAGAAAGAGAGAAGGTTTGTTTGGAAGAAAATGATTAATCAGATAGAGAAAACACAACTATGTAAATCCCTTTCTATGCTTATAATGTAGTAATGATTGGAGTAGTAAAAAAAACAAAACTGAAAATCAAAGAAAACCTTTCCTTTAAGAGCATCTAATTGAATTAAAGTTGTTTAGAGCTAGAGTCATCACCAACAACTTTTGTTTCTAAGGTTTAGGTAGGGAACAGGTTGTTACAATTCTTCAGAATGAAGTTATCTTCATATAATTAATTTCAGGTTGTTACAAATTTTTCCCTTTTCATTTTGTTCTTTTCCCAGATATGGGATCAGAAATTCAGACTTTGCTTTCATGCTTTTTAATTAGAGAAAAATGGTTTATGTATAATGCCAAATTCGTTGGTATTACAAATTATTTTCGTACATTTGCATATTTGGTCAATCTTGTAAACTTCTCTCTTATTCTGATATGTTAGATTTAAAACTGAGAAGGTGAAGTAAAATTTGGGTTTTTCAGAAGAGACATTGACTTAATGGTGTGAAGGAGCATTAGAATATTAAAACAAAATACTTAATAATTGTTTTGTTTGGTCTTTCAATAATTAAGCAGGGAAATCTGGGCCATTATATATATGCATGTGCAACACGAAACTTAAGGGTGATTATCTGTAGCAGGATTGATGAGACCATTAAACTTTTATGAGTCTACGCTACAATAACAACATAGATAAAGCAGTGCAAAACCAATATTTCATTCCCTGTATATATTAATTGTGTTGTTTCTGAAATCACATATGGGGATTATAGTTGTTTATATTAATCTCTTAATTGCTAAATATGACATTCAATGTTTATTTTGACAAGTTTATCTGTTAAATTTATTTTTTTATTTTTACTCTGTATAGAATTGTTAGATTTTAGGTTTAATAGCTGTTTTTGATTCCAATTATATTCGAAATAATTCAATCTTGTTGTTTTAATATAATATTATTTTTTGTTAAAAAAATTAATAGGATATCTTTTATTAAATTGGAGTTCACACTGTTTACAGAGTGATGTATTGACATTATAGTGTCACCTTATTATTCTTTAAACGGTACCAATTTAACATAACTTGTCATTACACTGCTTATCTATTGCTTGTGTTTTTATATCTATGAATTTAATTAAATTATACTAAAATATTAAATGCTATTTTTATTGTCATCAAATTATAAATTATTATACGCAGTAATCTTATTTATTTTTACCAACATTTTGAATATCATGCATAAGAGGCTTTCTAATCACGTGAAAGTATACATAGTTTTCCAGATTATAAAAATTAAACTTTATTACTATTACCTTGCTATCTCAAAATTAAACCCATATAGTCTGAATAGTTTAAACCCGCATCGTACAAAAAAATATCAAAATTCACTATGCCCAACAACAGAAAACTAGTCCAAAGGTTATGCCTAGGCTCAATCTGTAATTGACGCTCCCAATTACTTTTATAGAAATATTCATTGACAGAAACACAATTTCATTGTAGAATAACTGTAACAATCCCATCGTTAATATGGTAAAATAAATAATATAAGAACAAATAATTTATATAATCTCCTCAAAATCATTTCCATGCACAAACCTCTGTTATATAAGCACTAACAAAAAATATGTAATTACCGATGAGATTTTGACGATAGAAATAAATTCGTCGATAAAATCAAATTTAATTATAAAAAAAGAAATTGTTGGTAATGGATTTGTCAATAAAATTCGTTGGTTACGTATTCTTCGTTGTTAATTGTATAGAGGGATCATCTATTGGTAAGCTCATTCCATGTATTGATCTATCTCCTTTTTCAGCCCAATACCAAAGACTTCAACCGGTTTTTCTGTACTTAGTACTTCAAATTACTAATTTCACTCCCCTTAAACTAAAATATGATTAATAAAGTCCACTCAAATCTAAAAGAAGCTTACTTTCATCACATCCATATACCTTAAATTAATTAAAATTTAATTATCATTTTTTTTTAATTATTTATAGAAGACAGAGAACCGATATCCTCTTACAACAGAAATAATTATATTAACCACAATGCAATCCTTCCAATACACAGCTTTTTTACAGCCCTAGTACAATCTTGAAGATAGGAAAAACTGTCAAAACAATTAAAAGATAGAACAATGTATTGGCAATAGTCATAAAGTACTTGATTTTATCTACGTATTGGCAATCATTTCCTTCCATTTACTATTCCCGTGAGGCACCATTATACAACCCTATACTAACGTGAAATTTGGAATATATTCCAAATAAGTAAACATCTTACCTGTATCTTTATCTAAGAGTCACTTCACGCATTTAAATAGAAAAAGTAAAAAGAAAAAACTTTATCATTAAAAAGAATAAACGACAATGCTAGTTTTCAAAAGTACACTGTCAGGTTTCTCTTATAAATAAGATAATGGTGTGAACGACTCTGTAAAGCTCCGAAACTCTTAAGGTTCCATTTGCTACAAGTGCTCACTAAGAGATATAAGATCACTCGTAAAGTTCAGGCTTCAAAACACCAATGTAAGGCAAATTTCTATACTGTTCGGCAAAATCCATTCCATAACCAACAACAAAACAGTCTGGGCACTGCATACAACACAAATGTAGACAGAATCAGTACTTCCAACTCATTCTGCTACGTAGTTAGACCATAGCACTTCATGTCAGTACCATAAATATAGTCCCCATAGCTGCTTAGAGCATATATCCAGACCCGTGCTAAAATTATCTAGGGATTAAAGAATCAGCTACAGCAAAAAAATTGAAAACAAAATTTATTTTCCACCCCAAAGGTTAATTGGCCATTGATCCTAGATGAAGGTAAACCAAGGTAAACAAATAATTCTAAGAGATGAGATAAATTTGGTTGACTTTACATTTTTATACTTTGATAAGTTTATCAGAGCCAGTCTCAATAGAAGTTAAGAACATTGTGTTTAAGTTCAACAACTATATAAGAAGCTCATTAGCATGTATTGGTGTGCGTAAAAAATCCATACTTTGTAAAAACCCAAAACATGCATCATACCTCAAATCCACGGTAGAATTTTCCTTCGCCCACGAGCTGAACATTTACTTTTCTCCTTGCAGGTTTATCAAGGAAAGTGCACACAGAAACAGAGGATGCTCCTTTTGATTTCAAGTGCTTAATGACTCTAGATAAGGTATGACCAGTATCTACAATATCTTCAACCTAATTATCAATCCAATCTTAATGATTAAAACATGTATAACAAGTTCGAGTAGTTTCTCCACAGTCTCTTTCTTTGATAATCAAATAAAAATTAAAAAAATAAAAGTTAAAATTACAACTAATTTGTAAAAAAAATGTTGCATAGCTTCTTTGATTCTCCATTTAAGCTCGTCCAATACAATCATGTATAATATAAAACATACCATAGGGCTATCAAAAAAGCGAACAAGAAATCAAGAAATAAGTATATCGGAAATTGAAAGGACAGATGCAACTGAAAAGAAGAGTGAACGAACTAATTACTTTCGTTTGCAAATACAACGTATTAGTTTTATTCCAGCAATTTGAAAACAGTGTCGCGTTTGCAAAACAGTGGCATTGGGTGTTGAGCGGAGGAAAAGAGGAATACCAAGATGACGTGACGAGCGTTGATGTCGACCTTCAAATCGAGGGAAATGGTGGGTGCACCATTGGACTCTGTTCCTGAGCCGTAGGATTCAGCTCGGACGAAATCAACGGGTACTGAGAACTCGATTTTGCGAACAAGATCTGCCACGAAGAGGAAGGCACCGGTGGCCACACCGACGACTATGGGCGCTAGAGAACAACCTGCAAAGTCGGCGGAGACTTCGGCGGCGAGCTCCGAGACACGGCGAGAAATTTGGTCCTCGCTCCACAGAATAGTCTTGATGTGGGAATGCATGGTCGTGTTCATTAGAAAGGGTTTATGGGATGCTTTGCAACTACTACTAGGGTTTTTAAGATTCTCTACCGTTTCCTCGTTCTATTTGGAGAAAGTTAGATATTTTTTTAAACATTCTTTTCTATTATTTATTAGATCTGATTAAAATAATCAGCAACCCATAATAAAAAAGGAAAATGATATTCTACCGAAGTCCTTTTTGGTTTCACCTCAAAAGATAAAGGATAATGATATTCCAACAAAATTTTTTGATAAAGTTTTGACACAGCTTACGTGGTAGCAGTTTTTTTAATTTTTAATAATTGAAAATCTTTGTTCGCACGTGCAGCTGAGAGGGAAAGAAAAATGAGATTAAATATCCTTTAGAGAGAGAAAGAGAAGAGAAAAAAGGGGGGAGGTCCGTTCCGCAGTCAGTGAGAAGTGAAGAGAGAGAAAGTGGAAATACCAACTTGCGGCCGGAGTTAGAAAGTGAAGAGATAAAAGGGGGAAAGTGAGGCCTGGGTGGTTTCGAACTGAGAAAGTCAAGACAGAGAAGGGGGAAAGTGAGATTCCGGCAAC
>Ga0099822_1011649_pt1 | contig 10687 bp, 8 predicted proteins | sample CowpeawhiteBW_FD_76839 | JGI IMG/M metagenome (GOLD analysis project Ga0099822, IMG submission 76839) | Root nodule microbial communities of legume samples collected from California USA - Cow pea white BW | ecosystem: Host-associated > Plants > Roots > Nodule | place: USA: California | collected... | reverse complement strand
ATAAGTTAATATATATATATATATATATATATATATATATATATATATAAAGGAAAAAGCTACATGTTTAAATAAAGATTTTTTGCTTTAATATCATTGCAGCATGCTAGCACTAAACAATAGATGCAACTTGCTATTCTCTAATCCAATTCATGTTTTATCATCCCAATCTCTATCCATTCTCTAGATACACTTGTGAAGGCTCTTAACAATTTTGTAGCTCTAATATTAAAGGCATAATTTAGACAACAAGCCTTATAATGGGCAAAGAGAGAGAAAAAATGACTCGGAAGGCAACAAGCAGCATAAAGAAAAGAGAAAACGGCATAAAAGAATATGATTACTAGTCCTGTTAAGATTGTAAAGCAATAGACTCAATCAATTATTCAGGTGAAAAAGGGAATGTTTTCAGTCAAGGTTGGAAATATGTTAAAAATTTAGCAGTTTTGGTTTCTGACTTTTCATCTTATATTGAACCGCAAATATTGATTACTTACTTTATTTTCCATAATTTCAGGTCTGATTCATTGTCATTTATCCTTTCCAAAGGCTTCTATTATAAAATGATTTTTATTCTAGACTTTTCATCACCCCTTTCATCCGTAATTAAGCACCAGTGCCAGATAGTTTATCAAAGGCCATCATTAAAGGATTACTGTTATATTGAATGTTTCTGATTATCTAGAAAATAAGACTGCTAGTGGATAAACATAACTGAATAATCATCAGCATATAGCATGGCAGCAATTTTCACAGCGAAAATGATTCTATATTGTTATCTTCCTTGGATATCAGTAAGAGTTACATGGTTGTTGGAGTTACAATTATTTTCTTGAGAAGAAGACTCTAAACTTGATGAACTTTGCTTCTGAACAAATGCAACTTGCCTAGGAGGAGGTAGATGGGAAATCTCACTGTTAAGCATTGAGAGCACAGTAGTCATTGTTGGTCTAGTTTTTGCAACTTCTTGCACACAAAGAAATGCTATGTGGATGCACCTCAAAATATGATTCTCAGATCCTGAAGCTGATATCTCTGGATCAACCAAAAAGCTAATGTTGTCTTCGTTCCATAGATTCCACGCCTAAGTAAAAATGAATTGAAATATTAGCAAGCATACAAAGGCTACATGCAAATAAGAAGGCTTTGAGGTGGGGAAGAGACTTACATATCCTATAAGGCTGAGAGACTGGTCATCATTTCGAAAACTAGTGTTTCTTTTTCCACTGATAATCTCTAATAGCAAAACTCCAAAGCTATACACATCTGATTTCTCAGAAAACAATCCTTCCATAGCATATTCAGGGGACATGTAGCCACTGTTTATTTATTCACATCACACAAAAGTTAATTCTCAAAGCAAATTTTCTGTTAATAATACAAGTACAGTAAAGCATACTTACTATGTTCCAACAACCCTCTTAGTATTAACTTCATCCTCGCCTTTGTATATTCTAGCCAAACCAAAGTCTGATATTTTGGGATTCAGATCTGCATCTAGTAAGATATTGCTTGCCTTCAGATCTCTATGTATAATTTTTAATCTAGAATCCCTATGGAGATAGAGTAAGCCCCGAGCAACTCCTTCAACTATAGTAAAACGTTTTGTCCAGTCTAGAAGTTTCCGCCGGAGTGGATCTGAAAATGAAAAAGAAATTTAGCCAAAGTAGGTTAGCAGGAACTGAATAAATTGTCCATATTTCACTTGAGCTGAATGTTTGGAAGGTGAAGTATATATGAACTAACCAAAGATGAATGCATCCAAACTTTTATTTGGCATGAATTCATAGATGAGCATCTTTTCGTCTCCTTCAATGCAGCAGCCAAGAAGTTTTACAAGATTGCGATGTTGAAGTTTAGAAATCACCATCACTTCATTCATAAATTCTTCTACACCTTGCCCAGATGCTCTTGAGAGTCTTTTCACTGCAATTTCCTGACCATCTGGCAGTAGTCCCTATTAGGAGAAATTGACCAAAATTAAAATGGAAGTTTTAGAAATAAGTGATATGAATGTCACTAGTCAAAATATTACCTTGTACACTGGACCAAAACCACCCTTTCCAAGCGTATTAGCTAAGTGAAAACTGTTTGTAGCATTTGCAACGACTTCAAATTCAAATAACGGTAGCTCATCCAGTTTTGCTGGTTTCTGGACCGCAGTCAATTTGTGACTCTCACTTCCTGTACATGTTCCAAATGTATTAGATTTTGTACATGTTCAAGAATCTACAATCTTGGAGCTTCCGAATTCAGAGCTATGGTAAATTGTTTTGTATCAAATGGTTGACAGCACAGATAGAAGCATATATAACAAAAGGAAGTACAACTTATTCTTCTTCAATGTTAGTTTTCCTAGTTCTATTTAGTTGTTTGTGTTTAAGGCTTGATTACCCGAATCTTCGGCAGTTCCCTTAAGCGACTGAAATCTGCGAATGGCTAGATAAGCACAGATGGCAAAGATGATTGTTCCAGCAGTTGCCGCTGTAACTCCGATGATTAATTCCTTGCCTCTTCTTTTATTAGCATGCTCTTGTGCATTACCTACAGAAGTTTAAAGAAAACACATTCAGAATCAGACAGACATGAACAATAAATTGGAATAATAGATTCTATGACTTGTTAAGACTAAACATGAATAAACAAAGAACAATAAAAATATCATACTGGATTGAAATTCTGAATGGGCGAGACGAATGTAGAGATCAATGCCTGCAGTTTGGAATTTTTGCAAGTCAATTAAGTCTCTAGTCCAATACAAGCATCCAATGCCAGCATCATACGCATACGCCAAACAAGAGCAATTCTTCAAGCACTGTGTTCCACACTGACCTTCCTCCACATCTAATCTCTCAGCAAAATCTGGTACTTTCATTGTTTCAAGTTTCAAAAATCTATCTTCTTGCACAGCTTCACTCCCATTGTCCAACCTCTCACACTGGAGTGGCACCTTTCTGACACACCCACTAGTCCAATTTTTCCTTATCCACTCCTCTTGATTCCTGGCCTCAAATCCACTCAAACAGCTACATATTGGTGAACTCTGCCCATTACAGCTTCCGAATGCCCCACATGTGCCATAAACGTCGCAATCAGAAATTCCCAGATCCAAAGTCAACCCTTTCTTATTGTTATAATACCTTACCAATTTAATCTTTCCTTCTGGAGAAAGGGTAAGGATTCCAAAGGAAGATGGGTCAGCAAAACTGTAAGTCAGATAAACAATATCATTTCCTTCATATCCTACACTCCATCCATAAAGATACCCAGTTGACATCAATGGTGTCCCAATGAAGATTCTACCATTCCATGGGCCAGTCCTCCAATAAGGCCGAGTCCCATTAATCCATAGAAACACCTCTGGAGCATGCAAACGCTCAAGGGAAGCAGAGAAATAGCCAGTAGAAGGATCGGAAGCACTTTTCCTTGACACAAACTGTATTTTCTCACCCGTGACTTTGTTAGCACTTATCTTCATGGTTGGCACTGCTGCATCACAAGGATGCTCGAAACTCTCCCATACGGTCTGTCCCGTGGAGTCATCTTTCAGCACTAGTTTCCCGTAACGGGAAATTTGAGCAGTGCAGTACCTTGTTGCAGTGTTTGACACATTGGACGACCAAATAACATGGTTTTTTCCATCAACTAGAACCAGGTTACCATCTTTGGAGATTTTCAAAACCCCAGAAGAATCAAGGAGCGGTTGGTCTCTATTAGCTATCCATATGACGTTGGCATCAGAGAGGTACCAGATTCCTACATAGCGGTGCGTTGAATTCTGAGGGCTGAAGAAACCAAGTACGAAGACACTGTCGTTCGAGGTTACTATCTCTGAATCTCTTATGGATTGAGAATGTGTAAGGGTGTTCCTGGCAGAGGCCAAACCCAGGAAAATGATGCAAAAGGCTATGAACAAAGCATTTAGCAAACAAGTGTGACTTGGGAAAACCATAATATCAGTGCTCAATAATTGGTATGCACAACTGTGAATTTAATGAATTTAATGCTTGTACAATCCTTTGATGTTTCGTTAAACCGTGGTACTGTGCAGTTAACAAGGTTTAAGCCCACTCCGTGATTCAATAGAAAATGCTGTTTGACTTTGTATTTCGGTGAGTTGTCTTTTCAAAAGAGGACTGAATTAGTGAGGTAACCATATGATATTACAATTACCATCATGACTTGGAATTTTGATTCATAAGGAGTCAAAATATTTTTGCACCTTTTGTTAACATAAAAATGAAAACTATACCACAAATCATAATAGTATATATCAATCTATATGGAGTTGTTTCATATTAACTAATAATATGGAGTTGAAGTCTTCATTAAGTAGTGGGGTTAAACGGTCCAAGGAGAAGTGTCTCCAATTCTATAATGAGCCTTGTATAAGTATTATTATTATATTTGTTTGTCGAGTTATGATATGTTAACAAAGTATTTTTAACAAAGTTTTGACAAACTTTCCTATTTAGGTAAAAAACTATTATTTTATTATTTTTAAAAAATAAAAAATTAATCAACTTTAATTCTATTTTTAGAAACTTTGTTAACTTTGTCAAAAAATAATTTCCCTGGTTTGTCATACTCAGCATTTAGTTGACTCACAGTGCTCCATTCAGCTGATGAAATGCTACTTCCCTTTTTCTATTAATTTTGTCGAGGAGTTGCCCCAGCTCTTGAAACGGTGGAAAGTGATGTCACATCAATACGTTTTAATGAAAATATTTTATGATACTTAGATTCAAACTTATGATCTTAAGTATAGTTTTTGAAATAAAAATGTGTTAAAGTTTTTCTGAGATTCTATTCAGTAAATAATCACATAAAAAGATGATAACATGATCTTTTTCTTGATCTTTGTTGATTGTGTTTTCTTTTCGTGGACCGCACATGAATTGGTGGTACTATATCATTTCAGGGTCTAAACAGATTAATGATTTACTGGTAATGAGAGACAGTTTTAATCTAGAATACCGTTTTTCAAAAAAAAACAACAAAACGCGTCCTGCGAGTAGAATATCAAATTTTAGAGAAGCCGCAGTTGTTGACTGAGGTTAGAATCAAACCGCACTGTTCACCATTGAATGTTTGTATAGCAAATTTCAGGAACCTAAAGGTGAAGTAACATGATACACCTTGAGTATACCATTTTATTCCTTTGTTTTATAATTTTATATCAGTAATAATGTGTTCAAGAAAAGCCGATGGTGATTGTTGAAATAAAACCTTATTTAAGATATTATAATCAAATCTTGTTCAAAATAAAGCAATAATAATATGGGCCGAGATTGATGCAGGTTTGAAATGATAATTTTTTTTAAGGGTAATATTTTAAGAATATGATTTAAAATAAAAGGGATAAATATATCTTTTGTTCCTCAATTTTCATTGAAAATTGGGATTAATTATTTTTTAAAATTTTGATCTAATTTAGTCTCCAAATTTTAGAACTTCATGAATTTAATATTTTAACCCAATTTTGTTAAGTGTATTTAACATTCAAATGCATCTCATGATAGCATTTGAGGTGTTTATATTGTTTGACACACTTTTATTTCAATGTTAGCTAAAAAACTATCATGAAACGCATCTGAAACATAAAATAAACTTAATAAAAAAATTTAAAGGACTAAAATTGGATAATTTTAAAATTACATGACTAAATTGGACCAAAATTTTAAAATTTAATTTCAATTTTCACATAAAAAGACAAAAACATATTTAACGTTAAAGTATATCATTTCGCTTGCAAACATTAATAATTAACAATGTTGATTAATATATATATATATATATATATAATGAATGGTTATTGTTTAATAATTTATTACTTATTTTTACAGTGTAAATCTACATATGATAATTTAATATTTTGTTTACTATGATTTTGTATCAGTTTGTTAATTAATATTTTATATTAAAAATTGTCTTTAATTATTTCAAATTTATTATTGTTTAACTATGCTTTGTTCCAGACGAACACTGTGTAAACCATTAAAACAACCCACAAAGAACTTTTATTGGTCTTAAACAAATGACATCTCAGCAAAGAGTAATGGAGGGCAGACAACTTCTTTCACCTTCACAATTTCATCTGGATCCCCATAAATTTTTGTATTTTAGTGTAATTCAAAATATAAATTTTACATTCATATAATTTGAAATGTATTTTTTATTTTGCATTTCAGATTATATAACTTTAGAAAATAAAAATAATTTATTTTAAGTTATAGATTTGAAAATAAAAAAAGTTATAGAGAATGAAATTATGATGATGAAGGAAGAAGCTGGCCAGAAGGTAATAGAACATTTGTACGATATTCAGCCAAAGCCCACATTGGGAAAACATTTCTATAAAAAGGGTAATGAACCAAGCAATTCCTCAAGTATACTCCAAGGGTTTCCTGCCATAAAAATCACAACCAAATATTAAAAATTAAACATCATCCTCATTTATCGATTTCAAAACAAATACAAAACTGGACAATGTTATTTCCATGCAATTTTTCTTTTAAATCATTATTCTTTTTCTTTATTTATTTTCACTCACCACCACCTAAAATATTAATCCAAGTAAAATACACCTCTTTCAAGTTTGATTTTTCTTAATTGTTAAATATATATTTTTTGTTTCCAAATTATTAAAAAAAATTATGATAGTAAAATATTTTATCTAATAAAAAACAAGCAGAGGTTATATTATATAGTTTAATATGGAATTCCATTTGACACATGAAAAATACTTTATACTAATAATTCTTATCACTATTGCCTAAGCATATATATCGATACTATATGAAATTGAAAGAATTGAGATTTGAAATATACTTGTTGGGGCCAATCACCATCTTCTAACTGAGAATTGATTAGTAACTTTGCTGCACGATGAAGCGGAGTTGGGTCTCTTTCAGCCTACATATACAAAATTTTGAAAATGAAAATGAAAAAACGGGCATTATTTAATATAGAGAAGGGGAGAACAAACATCAATGACATCAATAAATGACCTGAATCTAACCACATAAGATATTGATACTACTCTCAACCCAAAACCTTAAGACAATAAATTTATGGATCTTTATTTTTATATATTACTCTACTTTCTCATTTCTAACCAATGTGAGACTTAGACTCACACTTGAATTTCTAAAGATCCCATACCTGGTGAGAAAGAATTAGAGCCATGAGAGCCCAAGATGTTTGCACAAGATTTGATCGACCTCCTTCAAGAGGTACATACTCCTTAATCATATATAAACATTGTTAGAAACTTAATTAGTAGCATTATTTATAATTATGATAAATGATGATTCAATCAACACAAACCTTCCTTGGGCAAGAAAGGTAACTCTCTCCCCATCCACCATCTTCATTTTGTATTCTAAGCAGAAACTCCACACCTTTACGAATAGCAACACAGTCTTTGTAACTTTTTCCAGCAGCAACTAAACCTCCCAGTGCAAACCAGGAACAGTAAGTGAAGCAAACTGCCCAATTCCCATACCAAGAACCATCCTCTAATTGTGATTTTTCAATGAATGCTGCTGCTTTACCAATGAAACTCTCAATCTCTTCCTTCCTATGCTCTGGATAAAGCTTTTTGAACAACACCAGAACTTCAATTGATGATGCAGTGCATTCAACATACTCATGCTCAACTACTATGTCAGCAAAGAACTCCGTCGGATTCAGCAGCTGGTAAGTAATCACAAACTTACTAATTAATCCATTATTAAAAATGATTAACAAAACTTTTTTTTTTGTTAATATTGAATTTATAGACATTAATTAATATAACACTTACTTCTAACCATTCCTGAGCTCTTGCTGGCTCCCATGCAGCCATACCTCCATTCGCACTCTATATAGTAATTAAAGTAATAAAATGAATACAAAAACAAAATATTACATATTTTAAAGTTATAGAGAAAAATATGTATAATTGAATAATACTCACCTGCAGTGACAGTATAAGACTGACTGAATCATATAACTTTTGAGGTTCCATTTTTTCCCCCACAATCTCTTCTGGCAACACTGATAAAAGTAGACAACACTGAAACATAGGATAATTAATGAATTCGTTACGTTAATATGTGTGCTTGTTTTGTACACGAAACTTTTTAACAAAACAAAACTAAAAATTATGTGACCTTAAATAAGTACTATTAATTACCTTTAAACATTCTGCAGTAGTATCAGAAACTTGCCATGCTTGGTCTCTATCTGCCAGGGCCCATGACCCCTTACAGATATAACGATACATACTCTTAAAATCTCCCGAAGGATTTTCCGTTACCTATAAAATTAGAATGTTTTGAAATTAACTACAATTTTTTATTAGTTATATATAATATATAATTGCTTGCACCAAGAAATTATTTTCGTTATTTAATTTCCCAGTCATGATTTCAATTAAACCTATGGGTCTAAAATAATTTGTTATTAGGTGAATTGTACATTAATTCTAGATGAAGTTATGAGCGTTTTCTTCCTCAACTTATATTGTGATATACGTAATTTGTAACCTGAGATTTCTTGATGAAATCGTGTGCTTTTGCAAGTGTGGGACCTAAATCATCTACTAGGTTAGTGGCTAGTAGAGCTTGAACAATGAAACCAGCGTCCCATGACTGGGTTCCAATACCCTGCATTATATAATATAAACAAATGGATTAATTACTATATCATACATTTTTTTTTACCATTAGCAACTATAGTATTTTTATTCAAATTAATGTGACAACACCTTTACTAATAAAATTGGTAATCCAATATTTACCTGCATGGTCATTCCATCTTCTGAAATCCATAAACAATCTGGGATCCTTGCAAGATGCTTTTTGAAAGCATCTCCATTTGGAACTTCTACCCAACAAGCAAGCATGCACAAAACCTAGAAAATACAAAGCATGACTGTTTTAATGAATTCCAGAGAAAAACTAAAAACTTTATTTATACCAGCATATCGAAAATGATGCTGTTTTACCTTTTCAACACATCCAATAGCAATATATCGACTATTTTCATCTTCATAGTGGATATGCTTCATTGTTACTTCAAGTGCTTTTTCTCTTACCAACTTGTTCAAAGGCCATCGATTTAGAAGGGGTTCGGTGAATACATATAAACTATCCCATATTAGATCTTGTATCCAATGATGAGGATAGTAAAGATCTTCCTGTAATTCATAAAAATTTGTCCATGTGTATTAAATTAGAGTTCATTCCTTAATTAATAAATAGTTTTGTTTTTATTTTCCTAAATATAAAATTATCTACACAATAAATAATTGAGTATCTCTTACTTTTGCACATTTATGACGTGCTTTCCTCCAGGTATTTTCATCGTACGGTTCAACAAAAAGCTCTTCTCTCAACTTTGCTGTCAATGGCGTAATTGGAGCCATGAATTTCTTCCCATATAAATACGACATGGGCATGTATACCAATCGACAGTAACACCACATTTTACCTGTATTAATGAGATAAAATTTAACAATGGGATATTTTATATATATTCCAAAAAAAAAATAGTTAGAAATAAAAATGGATTAATTAATTTAACCCGGATGCATAGGAAGAAAAGAAGGAAGGATCCAAAATTCTGGAGGCATTGGGTTGCTTCCACCCCAGTCAACTACACCAAGTACCTATATATAAGTATCAGATTTTTGTTTAACATTCATGCATTTTTGCATATATATATATTTACGTATTAATTTAAATGTGAGAGAAAAATATTCGTACTGAAAGCCAGAATTTGCCCCATGAAGGTATATGCGTTACACCACCATGATCCCGAATCCACTTTCTTGCTGTAACACAAGCATTGTTATTGGGTCCTTCTCCGAGAATTCGCAAACATATATAATTGAGCGCAGTGCAAAACATGGTGCTGTGACTTTCTATGTGCAGTCCCCAACCTCCATCTTCGTTCTTCAAATGTTTGCCAGTTAATTTTCAGAAAAATAACCTTTTAGTCCTTAAATTACTCCACAATTTTAAATTAAACATATACCTGGTGACAATATGTGTAGCGGAGAATTTCTTTACGATGTTCTTCTGAAAATACAGAATCAAGATGTCCTGTAATGTATAAACAAATCACCTGCAATATTGTTATACAGAGAAACTTGTAAGGACCCAATTTCACAGAATAGTTCTTTGAATAATTTCAATTGATTAATTTTATGATTACACATATATATGTTTTGATATAGAAAGTGATTTGAAATAAAAAAATTAAATAGAAAAATTAGAATAAGTTGAACTTACCAATGCAGGAGTAAAGAAGAGGGAACCTGCGAGGTGAGCAGGCCAATGGCCATCACTGGTTTGTAGTGCGGAAAGGTAAGAAGCAGCCCTCTTCACTGTGCTTGTAGTTTTCTCCAAACTTACTTTTTCACCATCTTCAATCTTCACTTTCGCTATCCTTTCTTTGAACTTATTCTCTCTCAAAATCTGTAACAACATATTTTTCTCTTCTCATTAACCAACCTATTCAAAAACAAAACCTTAAGTTTCTTTACATTTTTTTTTAATTATTTTTACCTTTTATCTCCCCTCATAGTCAACCACTCCTAGAATTAATTCACACCTTTATATATATATATATATATATATATATATATATATATATATATATATATATATATATATATATATTTATATATATATTTTTT
>Ga0099822_1011648_pt1 | contig 10687 bp, 9 predicted proteins | sample CowpeawhiteBW_FD_76839 | JGI IMG/M metagenome (GOLD analysis project Ga0099822, IMG submission 76839) | Root nodule microbial communities of legume samples collected from California USA - Cow pea white BW | ecosystem: Host-associated > Plants > Roots > Nodule | place: USA: California | collected... | reverse complement strand
TTATTTCAGTTCTTCATCATTCATATTAAGCTTTAAGCAGATACCCTTTTCACTCTTGTGCCAAATGCTTCACACCCTGAGATATCTGGGCAAAACGCTCATTCTGTATTACTAGCCTTAGGTAGGGTCTTGAGAAAAATTATGAGGAACATGTAAGCTTGTGTTGTACTTGTATCAATTCTAGTCAGAGGACAAATGTGAAGGGAAAAAAGTATTGTCATAAGGTATAGATGATAGCATTATCTACTGCAGATTTTGATTTTCTATCGTTGATTGATGTTGCTTAGGATTTGTTGTAGATTGTATTTTAGTAGGTTCTGGGACAGAAAAATATAACTTCATACTTTTCTGCAACATTTACCACATTTTATAATAGTTTGCACTGTAAATTTAAACAATATTGTTGCAATTATACAAAATGACTCACAAATAATTAAGATTATATATGAGATTAAATTAATTAAGACCACTTTGAATTAAGGTAAAATACGTAATTAGAATGAATGAAAATATCAATTTCTAATAATTATTTTAACCATCTGGAGTTATTATATATAATCAATTATTTCCATTCAAAAATAACTACTTATTTTATTCTTCAGAGATGAAAACATGTGACTATGTTAATTTAATTAACTACAGTCAACATATATTTTGAACTAAATTAGTTAAATTAACTGAGGCCAAAATTCATATTTGAATTGATAAAATTAAAGTAATCTCCAATAATATAATTAAATAATTACTTGTAATTATTATATGATTATTTCAATTGATATGCAGTTGAATTTGTTGATTTTCATTAATAAAGAAACAATATTTATGTGAATTAAAATAACCAAGACTAAGATATATGCGATTTTTTTATCAATACAGTGTCATTATGATTAATACATACATTAAGATAATTAAAAAGGATTTCAAGTTAAAATAATTAGATTATTTAAAACTAGGCAATTAAAATAATTGATTACATAAATAAATGTAATCATAATAACTTAAATATGCAATGAAATGTGAATAAAAAGAGCTTACTGTAAATAAAAACCAAGAGACAAAAAAATAACTAAATTTAAACATGAAGAAAAAGAAAGAGTTGAGAGACATTGTAAGAGAATCTTCGCCACACTTCATGTTCACTCGCGCCAGCAAGAAATTTCAATTCCCTCCATTTTCCCCCAAATTGGAATCCGCAAACCCTTATTTACTTCAATCTAAATTCAATTCCCTTTCTCTTTCTCTCTCTCGTTCTCAATTTCCCTTCCAATTTCCATGGCCAATTCCGAAGTGCCCTCATTTTCCCTAGGTTTCGACACGCCCCCGCATTCCCCAGTCAATCCACCTCCTTCTCCGATCGCCCATGTCTCCGACTCCGAACCCGACACCCGACCCGACCCGCCGCGCCCCCTTCTCAAACGCCTCCGCCGTGGACCACCTTCGCCGTCCCTCGACGCCGACGTGGATGACGATATCGAGGAGTTCTCCTCGCAGGAAGATCCCGATCAAGGTAATGTCAGCTAAAACCTTTTTTTTCTTCTCTCTCCGCTTCTCAATTTTAAGTAATACAATATACTCTTTTTCGTTCTAAATTGGTTATTTTTTTTGCTGGAATATCTATCATTAGTGCCCACGCTTCCATCGGGATCGAATCGTTCTGTGTGTAGCAGCTCAAAAGTTTCGTTGAATGGTAGTAGAGTTTTAAGTTTAACCCCTCATCATTGTAGTAATTCTTCCAGAGATGGGAAAAGAAAGGAACATTCGGATGATGTTCCTGCTTCTTCTAGGTTAGAAACAGGGAAGAGTGGCTTGATGTTTCCGAAGTTAACGACCAGTCCTCTCCGTAGGTTTCAGTTAATTGATTCCGATGATTCCGATGTGGATGTTGGTGGTGGCGCCAATAATGTCAACCCTAACGACAATTTAAAACAAGATAAGAGATTATCTTTTGATAAGAACAGAAATGTGGATCTTTGGAAGGATTTTTCGCCCCTGAAGAATGATTCTGTTCCTGGGTTTCGACTAATTGATTCCGATTCTGATGATTCAGATGTTAATGTTGTCGGGGCCAATAAAGTTTACCCTAAAAATCATTTAGAAAAGAACAAGAAAGCATCTTTTGATAAGAATAGAAACGAGGATCTCTGGAAGGATTTTTCGCCACTGAAGAATGTTTCTGTGCCAACACCAGCTTTTAATGAGCTGTATGAAGAGTACTTTTGTTCTGATAAATCCAAGGAAGTCCGGGGTGATGTGAATGAAAGTCACAATGAGAGGTATCCTGGGGTCAGTTCTAGCTGTCAAAGGAATCAACAACAATGGGAATCTGTGGACCCAGTTTATCCTGCTCATAAGTATTTTTTCCATGAGGATCCGAGAATTCAGCAGTTAGTTCACACTCGCTTGCGGAATTTCAATCCATTAGGTGCCATAAACGGAGTGAATCAACAACCTAATGCCTCACACATTGATTACATGTAAGTCATAGCCCGTGTTCGTTTTTAATTAATTACTGGTAGTGATTTAAAAGGAAAATGGTTGTCGTTTTGTATTACATATTGTTTTTGGTGTACTTTTTTATTTTAGGGGACAATTTGGCAATGGAAGAGCTTCAAACACGCAGGGGGTTCAAAATGCTTGTGTAAACAGCTCGACAAGGGGAAAAAACAAATCAAGTAATTTTGTTGTTGAGGGATCTTTCAATACTTCTGGAGGTTGGGTGGATCCCAAAATTGTTTCCCCATTTAGCCATGGGGAATCTTCTAGAAAGAAAGCAACAAAGAGGAATAGCACTAAGAAGAATAGTGTCTCAAAAGGTAAAGGTAAAGCTAATAAATCAAGCCCTGCAAACCAATCACGTGCTTCTGGGGATTGGGTGCAACCTAGGAGCTCTGCCAGTTCGCCAAAGGATGCTAGCAAGAGACGGGTCCAAGCAAGTGGTCAATCTGCAGGTCATTGGTATACATCTCCAGAAGGAAGAAAGGTATGTGAAAATCCTAAAAAATGAAGTTTAATGATATTAAGCATTAACTTGTTAAATTTACTTAGATTCTCATGTTAGACGATGGTCATTAGAAGATGTGAGCCGTTCTCTATTGTTGCGTAAATTGAACTGCTAAAAGCTCATACATGATGTTACTGAAGATTTATATCTTGTTTTGATGCATGATTTGATATGCATATTAGATATCCGATATGTGCCTTGCATTATTGTTTTTTAAAATATCATCAGTATTTTAATAAATATCTCTTGTAGTCTCAAGTTTTGCTGCTAGTGTCAACGTATTAAGCTTGTAGCATACTGTGTTATAGTATTTCAGTTTATTCTTGAACATCAGTTTTTAACATCTCACGACAGAAACTAAAGTTACAAAGTTATTATTGCAATGTGGAAAGAGGCTTTTATCTCTGTAGCTAACTTTCGAATAACCAGAGTGTGAATTTGTTGCTTTTATTGATTCAGTGGATTGCAATTTATTCCATGAATTGTCTTCCAGCCATGAAAATAGAATACTGATATTGTGAATGCTGCTGTGACTTACTTGTCTTATAGATGCTCTTTCAATTCTTGATATAGTTGTGTTGAATCTCCTATTATTCTCTGAAATGTATCTTCCAGTCTAGTGACAAAAACAGAATAGCAAAATCCTATTGGAATCTACTCACTCTGTAGTCATTCTTACACTTTTTGGTACAGCTGTCTAGAATAGCCTTTTAAAGGTTAATATTTAAATTAATTTTGCAGGTTGATACCTATAATTTCTCAAATTTGTTTTGATCCTTAAATTTGATACCTATAACTACTAGGAATTGATTGGTCCTTCCTTAGTGTCGGGACCAAAGTCAAAATGTACACTAGAGGACAGGGACTCATTCCAAGTGGTTCTGAAATTACAAGACCTCAAATCAAACTGTTATAAGATAAGGTCAACAACAAAATTTGAGAAAAAAATTTAAACCTTTCTCCACCTAACCTATTTTGTCATTGTATCATCGATCAGGACCTGATTCTTTTTTCCCCGCTGCAGGTGTATGTCAACAAAAGTGGGCAGGAGTTGACAGGCAGGATTGCTTATGGACAATATCGGAAGGTACATGTACTTGCATACCATTCTGTGGTTGTTATCCTTTTGGTTGTGGTAGCACTAAATGACTAAATGCCTTTGACTCTTTCAGGAGAGTGGAACCGGATTCAAGAAATCAAAAAAGAAAACAGGTTCCAAGACTACCAAAGCCAGGAAGAAGAGAAACTGAACACTTGAAGGCTAGACATTTATTACTCGCCTGGTCCACATCCAGTCATTTACTTGTGGATCTTTGACTAGCATTAACCCATAGATTCAATTCCTGTTTAATTGCCCGAAGTTTCCTGTATCATGTTTTGGATGGGGACAAGGAAGCTAGAGAAATCCAGTATGCAGCATCACATGAGGAAACTGATTAAGGGGGATTGTTGATCAGTGAAAGTTTTGATGCTAAAAAATCGTTGCAAAGTATATATAGTGAGCCATGAATGTTTACGTACAGTGCACACGAACCTAAGGTGGTCACCATGAAAGTGTAGCTTTAGATAATGTTTCGATTCACACTTGATTCACCACCAGGGTTTTTTCATTCTTTTTATCGAGCTTGTTGCTTTGTTAATTATACTTAATTTATTTCTGGTATTTGTAAATGAAAGAATAATAAATGAATGATAGAAATGATAAGAGCAAATTTTAAGACAAGATTTTGTTTCCCCTGTATCTTTGAGTGGAGTAAACGTGATATTTCGCCCAATTTGTTTGGGTTTTCTGTTTGCTGTTTCTATGGGCTCCATTTGGCGCTATTTATTGTATGGTGTTTCTTCCTGCACCATATCAAATTTCTCTCCCATCAAATCGAATTTTGCTTTCCTGAACACATTAAACCAATTTTGGAAAAATTAAACCGATTTTGAAAATCTTTTCCGAAAGACACTCATCCCACCCTTTATTCTGGATCAAAAATTCCAGAAGCCTGTGATGAAGTACAAGAAGAAATTTGATGGAGCAAGAAGAAACACCGTTTATTATATTGCATTTATATGAACAAATGTATAGTAAGCATAGTTTTGTGTACAAAGACATTCTTAAACAATGAACGAGAGATTGGCATGCGTGTACAGATTCTAAAACTGGGACTTTCCACTCCATGATTCCTAGGAATTTAGCTTGAAGAAATCTTGATAAGCGATCTAAATTTTTACTAAACGTACAACACTGGGCTTTTTGTACCCTTATACCACATGTGCATTTTAAAAGAATATATAACCATTGCTCATAAATATTTACTCCATGCATGGTACAGGATCAATTTGAAGAGTAAGTTAAATAATCAAGATAAAATCATTGTGTGCCTTCAGTAGAAGGTGGGACAAAAAATAAAAAGATTTCCCTTTCAACTCCTGAAGCGGGGAACAAGTGTGAAGAATAAAAAATGTTCACGTTTGTAAGAAGCCATTAGCTCGAATAAAATGTTATATCTTCAGTTCATGGAGTATTCTGTTCGTCGTCTTTACCCTCGTCTCTTGGAACTGGAGAACCGTTGGAATTCAAATTCAATATCTTTTGGCATACTCTGAAATCCATCAAAATATAACAGTCATTAGTTACAATCGGATTAAACTGGAGTAAATCAACAATACTTTGCTTCAGCAGGTGCATAATTCAGACCCAATTGAATGATCATAGTACCCTGCAATTATGAACATCTGAAAAGGAAAACAGAAAGGTAAAAGCCATACGAGTTTAACTCCTCTGTCTTGCTCTGTATATCAATTGATAATAATACTGGATCAGAGTTTTTAGGGTAATAATCTTGTTGCTGCCTCATCTCTCTTAGCCACTGCTCTGCTTTATTGCACTCATTTATGACCTGAAAACAGAGTTGTCACACAAAAGCTGATATTGCCACAATTACATTCATTCATCTATTTATTATTTTACCACTTCTTTATCTTGGGGTGCAAGAGAATCTGCTGACAATCGATATTCTACAATGCAGCTTAACAAGTCTCTTGTAGCTTGTGGTCTTGCTTCTCTGTCTTTATATCGATACTCAATTGGATCCACCAGCTACAGTAGATCAAGAAGAATGTAAACAAGAAGTGTGGCGTGGGAAACATGTTTTGCCAAAGATTAGAGAAACAAAAGTAACCTCTTTTAGATCTTTTAGTTTTGCAGAATAAGCATCTACGGTTTCATCACCACCATCATCATAGAGCCATTCCTCAGTCTCTTTCAGGCTCTTAGATACGTCCTTCTTCTCATGTTCACTCGAAAAGCTCCGGTATGTGCTAAAGATCTATTCATGCAATCAGATAATTTTAAAAAACCAATTCATCAATGACAACACATCAACTTACTCATACAATGTATCTGAATCTCACACAAATCCGCCATGTCTACATATCACTGAGATATTGAATGTGTACCTTACTCCTTGTTTCATAAATATAAGACTCCAACTGATTCTTGTTGTCTTTGATTAGCTCAGTAGCTTTGTCCTGATCGGCTAACTGGAGTTCTTTTTCTAGAGCTTCTGATATCTCGGCCTTGGTCATTGCACCATAAATGTTTTCACTCACTGGTACATGAAGCCTTCGGTTAGCTTTATCATTTCTTGTACCATCAGCCTGTAACAAGGCATGATAGTAACACTTTTATTTTCTCAAAACACCAACATGAATCATATCTGCAATCAAAACAATCTCAACAAGATAAAAATGTACAGATACAACATCACAGACATCATAAAAATGAATTGCACGAGTCTGGCAGATATGGTACAGAATTCAGCATCATAAATAATCAGATAATAAAATTTATCAATATAATTTTTCACGTTTAAAGGACAATTTACTAATATCTTCACATCTTCCACTTAAAAAAGGTGTTCAGGGAGAAGAGAGAACAGCAGAAGAGAACTTACAGAATGATGAGAAGCTTCACAATTTTTATTGATACTATCATCTGAGGCATTATCAATTGTCTCAGAAACAAGTGAAATATTGATTGCTTCAGAATTTGAATAAGAATCATCTGCTGCACCTGAATCATCCACATGATCTTCAACCAACTAAAAGACAAAAAAATGTCCATCTGCTTAGAAAGATCTTTCGAAACTAATAATGCAATATGAAGAGATAAAAATAAGGTTTATTACCGTAACTGATTCAATATCGATAATGCCATGCAAATTTAGATGAACTTGAACTTCAATTCTTGCCTTACTTGCATGGGATCCGTGGAAAGGACCAATCTGAATAGAAGTGACAAACAAATGGATAAGTGTACATAAACAAGGTGCAGATATAAGCACACATAAGCATGCATAACACTTCATGATCACTGGCACAAGGAATGGCAGCATTGAACTATTTATCATAACTTGTTTGTCCTGTGATATTTAGATGTTTTCTATGATATAATAGACATAAGCAAATGTTAACCAATTGTCATTACTAAAGAAGTAAATATTGTCATTTCTCTCAATTTTAGAAACTTAGAAAATAGATATATGGGTCTTAGATCCACCATATCTGCTTCCCCTTCTCCTAAGAACATGATGATTTGTTCAAGCATGTGCACATCTAAAGATTCTCATTGCTATAACAACTAATACTTTTACAACAATGACTTCTTTGAGAAAAGAACAAACGATGGTTGCAATGCTATTTACTAATGAACCCTTTCTCTCCAAGAAAGTGGGGTGTCTATTGATTGTCTCAAGATTCAGCAACAAAAAACAGTAGCCTTTTACCACAAGATGGGGTTGGTACATGAAGCACACAACAGAAGAAGCAAGAACATAATTAATAAAGAAAAGTGAGGCAATATAGATAACGTGGAATCATGGACAAGATGATCTAAACTCCTTCACTACATAGTAAAGTTGTAAAGCAGTCATACTGTGAAGCAACAAATTTTAGGATATGCCTCGAGTGGTAATTCATCTGGATTTGCATAGAATGCTTCCAAATGGAGCAAATCACAATACTCAAACGTCAGAATTTTAACACTTGGAATAGGTTGGCCTTTCGTGAAGAGTACACTATCCAATCCTGCAGGAATTGCCTTTCCATCAGATGAAAGTCCAATGGAAAAAGGAATAGAATCGTGGACCTGAACAAACACAGGAAATTACATTAACTCTATATAGACTAATACAAGCTAATGCAAAATTCCGAAAAAACAAATATATCTATGAGAAATTAAAGTTAAATATATTTCTACATAGATAGATAAAAGAGACATGGACAATCTAAATGCAGAAAATAAACCTAGAACCCAAGGTAGCAACTTAGTCCATTTAGTATTTGTTACATTTCGAACCTAACAATCTACACAGACACAATAACCCACTCTCCTACACATACACATATTATGAAGATAGGATAAGGATCAGTGTTTTGTTTCAATATTCAAACCTCATATTCTTTGACACGGAAAACAGGACTCAGCATTGCACACTGGAGAGCACAACCACGAGCTACACACTCACTTGCATTCAGTCTGCGGCTGAGCTCTTTCTTAAATAGAGAAGTTAGTATTCTAGTTATAGCTGGAATCCGTGAACCTGAACCAACTAACTCAACGGAACTAATCTCTTCTACTGTCAAGTCTGCATTAGCCAATGCTTTCTTGCAAGGAACAGAAATTCTCTCCAATAGTCGTGATGCCAGATTCTCAAATTCTTCCCTCTTGATGTAGCCCTTAACATCTTTTTCATCCATCAAACACTCAACGCTCAGAGCTGCCTCTAGATTTGCACTCAAAACCTTCTTCAACTTCTCACATGCTACACGCAGCCTCCTACATGCCCTGTCATTAGAATACACTTCAATGTCGTACTGTTCTTTAAATTTTGCAGCAAAATGACTAAACAGAACCTCATCAAAGTCTCTCCCCCCTAAGCTCATGTCATAAGCATGTGAGAGTATCTTCATTTCACCATCCTGAAATGCTGCAATACAGACCTGAGTATCACAATGACCTATGTCAACAAATGCAACATAAACAGGAGCTTCACTAGCAAAATCTGTTTTGTAAACTCCATAACTAAGAGCAGTTGCAGTGCAATCATGGATCAACCTCAAAGGCTTCAATCCAACAATTGCTGCTGCGTGGAGATAAGCTTGTCTCTGCAAGATGGTGAAGTACGATGGAACCCCAATAACACAGTCAGAAACGGTGGTCCCTAAATTTTTTTCTGCTACGGACTTCAAGTGCGCAAAGAGCATTGCTATTATTTGAACCGGGGTAAAAGCATGACTCTCCTTCAAGTATTCCAAGTGTATCAGAATGCCACCATCTGCACTTTCCGAGCTTTCTACAGAGAGCATTTTCAACTCGTTTTGGACATCAGGGTCCCCAAATCTCCTACCTATTAATCTCTTCAATTGAGATATTGCAGACTTGGGGTGCATCATGGCAGAAGCAGCACCAGCTGACCCTACAAACCTTTGCTTCTCTCCAAAACAAACCACAGCAGGGGTTTCACGTTCGGATTCATCATTCAATAAAACATCAACCCCTCCTTGCTTCACTGCAGCAATCACACAATTCTCATTTCCAATATCAATCCCAACTCCGCTCATCTCAATTCACCTTGTCCTTGTCCCAACTACAAAACACTAATTCCAGCCAATTTACCCTTTCTACTTCACCAACAACCCAAAAGCCAAGAACTTTATATAAAGCTGGCCCACAAATACAAGCATAACATTTCGCACAGGGCTATTACAACAAAAAAGAAGGTTCGGAAACATACTCATCAAAATGGAAACTTTATTTGCATATCATGAAAAAATACAAAACCCAATTACATGGTGTAACAAGAAATGCTTTGAATAAAACAAAAAAAATAATGAAACCCAAGAAATGCTTATAATGTAACAAGGAAGTCCCAGAAAGAAAGAAAAAAAAATGAGATACACCAATATGAATAGTGAGAGAAAATGGAGAAAAAGCTGTTTTGGGAAAGGGTTTGCAGAGAGATGAATGGTGGAATGCAGAAGCAGTTGGTGACTGCATAACTAGTTTGTGATAGCAGAGAGAAAATCTCCCCTTCATTCGCTGAAGCCATAATACTTAAATAACTTTTTATCTATTCATTTTCTGTATATTCTTAATAAATAACATGTTTTCGTTCTTCATAAAAAAATATTGATTTGGGTCTCCATTTTTTTTTTATATGCATTAAGACACAGGTCAATATCCAAATAGACTGAAATGTGATTTTGTTTTTCTTTTCTTTTTGTCCGTATTAATTTTTTTTTAATTTACTTTTCTTTCCGAATAATTTATCACCATTTTCATTTTCAATAAAAAAAAAACATTTGTTTCTGTCATTCACATATTTCACTGATTAGTTTGTTTACCCAGTGCCTTCCGTTTGTAAAATAATATGAATATTTTAAAATTATTTTATTCAAAATGAATTAAAAAAAAAAACAATCAACGTGATGATGAAGACGATGTCATTTATCTTCTGATAAGATTTGGGTTTTTCTTTTCATTTCTTTTTATTCTCTTATTTAATGATCAAGTTCAAAAAGTATGTAGGAAAGCATATATATATATATATATATATATATATATATATATATATATATATATATATATATATATATATATTTATATATATATATATATATATATATATATAT
>Ga0099822_1011642_pt1 | contig 10690 bp, 7 predicted proteins | sample CowpeawhiteBW_FD_76839 | JGI IMG/M metagenome (GOLD analysis project Ga0099822, IMG submission 76839) | Root nodule microbial communities of legume samples collected from California USA - Cow pea white BW | ecosystem: Host-associated > Plants > Roots > Nodule | place: USA: California | collected... | reverse complement strand
TATGGCCAGAGACAGAACCCCAATTCCTTTTTATACCAACGTCCATCAAGTTGGTTTTTATTTTATCTTTATCTTTATTTTATTTTATTATCACTTCCCATAATAATAACCAATAAGTCTCTAATAGAATTAATTCGTCAATTAATTCTAACAATTAGAAGGTGGTTGACATCCATGTCTGGAATACACAATGCATGTCCAAAACCAGCCTGTTCCATTAAAAATTTGACACGCGGATCAATTAAATCTTGGTTGTTTAGAATCCAGACTCCAGCTCGTCTTGGTCTAAGAACTCGTTTGTTGTTTATAAGTCCTTTGTAATATGTTCATGCTGAAGGCGAAGTAGTGACATATTTGGGGGAAGGTGTCGATTGTTAGCCATGCTTAAAAAAAAGTGGGTGAAAGGAAATTAGAGTAAGGGGAAAATATTAATTATAAACATCATAACTATTGACTAAAATGTGATTTTCAAATTAAAAGTTAAAAAAATGCAAACCTTGAAAATAGTAGCAATGAAGTTTGATGAAGAAGTGTTGCTGGAAAATGAGAGCAAATTGTAACGAGGCAACCCAAGGAAAGTGCGAGCAAAGTGTGTATGAAATGAGCCAATGCATGAAATATATTACTGCATTGGTTGGTGTCCAGCTGCACTCCCTAAATTATTGTACCTGCATTCAAATTAACTATGAATGAGGTTCTGAAAGCATCAAAATAATTATTGAAAAGCTGCCGTAATAGACCATTGCATGCAAATTGAACAGGAAGGAATCTTTACACTGCACTGTTGGAAGGAAACCCGTGAAAGAGCCAGCTCCCGTGAACGTGAATCAGCGTTGAAGAGAGAGAAACTGTGCCATGCAAAACCGTGCGCACCATCAATTGTTTCCACGTAAAACCGTGCGATGCAGCACCGGTTTCTGTGTAATGAAACCGTGCTTGCTAGGGCCGATTTGTGTTAAATGAAACCGTCCTCTGCTGGACCGGTTTCCCATTAATATGATAATTAATGTCGTGGTCATGGTCAGCGGCTTCATTATAGCGAGTTATTAAGTTTCAATTCATTTAATATGTTTTCTTCAGACAAAATTAAATCAACCACTTCATTTAATATGGTTTCTTCAGACAAAATTAAAGCAACCACTTCATTTAATATGGTTTCTTTAGACAAAAATTAAAGCCCCTGTTTTCATTGATGACGACTTCGGTTAATTAAATGAGGAAGTTGTTCTCATTAATTACGGATTCAGTAAATTAAATGAAGAAGTCATTTATATTAATTACGATTTCAGTAAATTAAATGAGAAAGTCGTTGACATTAATTACAGTTTCAGTAAATTAAATGAGAAATTTGTTGACATTAATTATGGTTTCAGTTAATTAAATGAGGAAGTGGTTGACATTAATTACGGTTTCAGTTAATTAAATGAGAAAGTGGTTGGCATTAATTACGGTTTCAGTAAATTAAATGAGAAAGTGGTTGGCATTAATTACGGTTTCAGTAAATTATGGTTTTTGATGCATACCCATTGCAAAGGTGTACTTATGTGAGAAAAACTATCTGTGCACAACACTTTTTCAGCCATAATTTCTATTCTTTCTCTGGTGGTGAAATTTTCATACAATGGATGATCCGTGTAATCAGTATCCTGATATTCTTTCTGAGTTTAGTGAGGATGAGATGGATACCATAGGTAAACCAGCTCCAAATAATTGCCAATACTCACAGTGGGATCAACCTCAGCAATATTCACAACCTAGTTCTTAGGCCCAACTGCCAAACCAGTACACAGTTCCTATAATGGCTTAGGGATCATCAAGTCAAAGCGGCTCCTCAAGTCACACTTCCTTTCAAACTTCAATTTCAACGAGTGAACAACAACTAAGTATCGGTATGTGTTTTGACACAAAGGAGTCGACAATGTCATATATAAAGCAATACCATATTGATAATGGTTTTAGATTTGTGGTTCTTGATAGCAAATTTGATAAATATATATGTCAATGTATCGACTACAAAAAGGGTTGCCCATGGCGTTTACGGGCTTCTTATAGCAAGCGCAGTTCCAAGTGGGAAATAAGGAAGATTGACGGTTCACACACATGTTTGTCAACCATGCAACTTGCAGATCATGTCAATCTTGATTCCAACCAAATTGGTTATATTTTCATGAACTCTGTAAAAGAAAACCCTTCCATACCTATCAAAACTTTGATAGCCGAAATAAAAAAATCGTTTCGGATATTCGATTTCATATGGCAAAGCTTGGAATGGTAAGCAAAAGGCACTTGCTAAGGAGTTTGGAGATTGGGAAGAGTTTTACAATGAACTTCCACGATGATATCAAGTTGTACAAGAAAGTAACCCCAACACAATAATTTAATGCACAGGATCTCCTGTAGTTGTTAATGGCCAACCTGACCCTTCTTGCTATATTATGGAACGAGTATTTTGGTCTTTTGGACCATGCATCCAAGGATTTAATTATTGCAAGCCTGTTGTCCAAGTAGATGGGACATTTCTCACAGGTAGATATCAAGGGACATTGCTAGCAGTGCTCGCTCAAGATGGGTCACGTAATATATTCCCTTTGGCCTTCGTGATAGTGGAAGGAGAAACAAAGGAGGCCTTAATCTGGTTTTTTCAACTCTTAAGGGAGTACGTGACACCACAATCAAACCTTTGCTTGATAATGGATAGGGGGAAAGGCATATTAGCAACATTACAATCTGAAGAAGTAGAATGGGAAGCAAATGGTCTGCAATCAGTATACTGCATACGCCATATTGCTTCAAACTTTAACAAAAAGTTCAAGAATCACGAGTTGAAAAGCCGATTAAAGAATATGGGTAATAATTTTTTTTCATTCACCATAATATAGCATTTTAATATAATTGTATGCATAAATTAAACTAACTAATATAATTGCATTTTAATAGCTTACGAAGTCAAACAACCCTTATTGGATGCAAAATTGGCGGCATTGAAATCCCATTCACCCAAAGCGCAACTTGGATTGATAGGATACCACTACAAAAGTGGACTTAGGCCTATATGGAGGTAGTAGATTCAGACACATGACAACAAATCTAGCATAATGTATGACTTCTGTTTTAAAAAGAGCTTGTTCATTACCAATTTGTGCTTTAATTAAAGAAACATTTGAAAGGACCGCAACATGGTTTGTTGAGATAGGGGTTAAGGCAGACTCCATGTTACGTGCAGGCCACTAGTATCCCGAGGAAATTAACGTTATTATTAGAAAAAATCAACAACAAGCGGGAATGTGTCAAGTCCGTCGATACTCAAGAGAAAATAATGAATTTGAAGTTCAAGAGATGTTTTCTCCACATGATCACCGCCTACCAATGTCTTTTACAGTTAGATTAAATGATTGGTGGTGTGATTGTGGTCACTTTCAAGCTCTTTGACTGCCTTGTCATCACGTAATAGTTGTATGCTCTTTCTCCCATCTAGATCTAACCTCATATATCCATCCAGTTTATAGCCTCTACAACATTAACAAAGCATATGAAATACAATTTCATCCGGTTAAGAATAAAGAATATTGGTCCACATATACCGGACCAAATTTCATTCCAGACCCAAACATGCGCCGTAGGGTACGGGGAAGGCCACCAACTAATAGAATCCATAATGAAATGGATCAACCAAATCCCAACAGATGAAGTAAATGTTCATATTGTAGGAATGAAGGACATCATAGAGGAAATTGTCCTTATCGTCAGTAATTTATTACTTTATACAATTTTACTTTATTTTTATTATGTAGTTTTATATTATCTAATCTATTTTATGAAGTTAATTTATTGTAGGAATAAAAATAATTACAAATACAATCAATATAATTTTTATATCTAAAAAAAATTGAAAAAAAATTAAAAATTAAAAAAATATTGATAACTCATCAGTTTAAAAAAAATAAATAACGAAAACTGAAAAATTATAAAAAAATTTATCAAAATTGAAAAATAAAAAAATAAGCAAAATCGTTAAATTAAAAAAAAGAAAAAAAATATGAAATATTTAAAAAATAAAATAAGGAAAAAAATAACAAATAATTAAAACTGAAAAACTGAAAATCTGAAAATCTGAAAATCTGAAAAGTTTTAAAAAAATTTAAAAGTGAAGTCGTCATGTTACAGGACGACTTCACTTTTTTATTAAATAGACGTCGTTATCTGACACAACGACATTAATTAAAAAAAAAAAAAAAAAAAAAAAAAAAAAAAAAAAAAATAAAAAAAAAAAAAAAAAAAAAGCTAAGCCTGGTGGACGACGACTTCACCCCGAAAGTCGTCCTCCCAAGTAACGACTTGACCCAATTTAAAAAAAAAAAATCAACGGACCCCATTTTATAATTTTTTTGTCAAAGGAACCCTAAAATACAAAAAAAACCCACATAATTGATCATTTGTATATATTAGACCTTATGAGAAAGTCTAACTTAAGAAAATTCAAAAAACTTCATCTACAAAGGTGTCACAACGAGTCAAATCAATTTACACAGGTTGGTCTACCACAAGATAAATTAAAAAAGAATTAGTTTAACCTAACTTACTTTTTTATGAGACATAAATTTTGCAATCCGACTCGACCCACCATGGGTTAGTTGGTTGGCTTAGCTCACTTGCGAATGTTTATTTTTTTTTAATTTATTTTATATATTTCTTACTGTGAATTGACTCGATTTATTTTTTATAATAGTAAAATCAAAGTGTTCACCTAGTTCTCGAAATATTATTACAAAGATAATAGTTAAAGATTAAAGTATCAACGTCTATCACTTGACAAACAAATAAATTAAACATTCAACTTATTCAAATATTATTAAGTAACATTCTAGTATTTAAAAATATCAAATTATGAATTTATATAATTAGAAATAGTAAATAATTATAATAAAAAAATTTATTATTTGTAAAAAAATTAATAGTGTTGGTGGTGATGCAACCCACTTTCAATTCGGTTCGAATCCGTTTAACTCGTGAGTTAAGTGGATCAGATTTAGTTCAATCAACTTTTAAAAAAATAAAACTTTTTTAAGGTTGGAACTTATGATAAGCCAAAATAACTCACGAGTTAGAACTTATTTTAACATCTCAAACGTAGATATATAATTACATAATTATATTTGAATTTGAAGAATTATAAAATTTAATACTTCATATTTAAGTTTTTTTTTTCTCTAACATAAAATGTCATCAGACAACAATTTTTTAGTACAATACCAACCGATTTGGACATTTTGTTCATGATTAATAGCATAACCTTGTTAATTATTTTTAGATGCAAATTTGTTTGTTTTTTAATTGCGTCAATAAATTACGTGGAAAGAATCACGTCCTCTTTGAGATAAAACAAACTTGCTTGAAAATTCAGCATAAGTTATTTCCCTCGACTAAAAGTGGCATATTCATACTTTGATGATGTTAAAGAGGACATTGTTTTTATAATCATAGAAATTAATTTTTCATTTCATAATGATATTGAAAAATTAAATCAGCTAATCGGTAGAAATAAAAAATATTATTAAATAATCAGTTAATTTATTATCATTTATAGTTATTTATTACGGATAATTTTGTTATTATTTATATTTATTATGATTTATTTTTATTTATATTAATATATTTATTATTCTTTATATTCATATATATATATATAATTTAAATTTAATTATTATATCTATAAGCAAATTATAAATTTTAACTAAAAAATATATAAATATTTTCATTATCATTGTTTTTAAACACAAAATCTTCTAAATTTAACTTAAAGTTTGAAACATATGTGATTTTATAAATGAATGAATATTAATAATATAAATAACAACTTTAAAATAACATAATCCACTTATAATAAAATATCCCAAATCACGAATGTATATTAAGAATCTATTCTTATCATGTTGTTTAATTGAGTATCCATACTCATTCATAAACAAATCTTAGATACAATAAACATGTTTATTTTGAAAGTTTTTAAAATGTATTAATTACATAAAAAGGTTTTTTTTGACTTTTTGACGTAAGAATTATGCTATCAAACATTCATGATGAAGTAAATTTAAATGTTCTTATTGAATTATAAGAAAATAAATTTGATACTTATATATTATAAGTAGAATATATTATTTAATAAATTAAATTTAAGTTTCACTTCTTAATTTCATAGAACTTATTTTTCCATGATATAATAACATTGAAAAAATTGTAGGAGTTAGTTGATAGAAACAAAAAATATTATTAAAAATAGATATGAATATTATTATCATTTATTACAAATCATTTTATTATTATTTATTATATTTATTTATATGATTTATTTTTATATACTTGTTATCATTTATTTTATATATAATTTAAAGTTAATTATATCTATAACCAAATTATAAATTTCAACTAAAAAAATTAAATATTTTCTTCATTATCATTGCTTCACACAAAAAAAACTTCTAACTTTAACTTAAAATTTAAAATATACGTAATTTTATAAATGAATAAATAATAATAATATAGATAACAAACTTAAAATAATATAAATTTGTTAAATCAAATATGTCTAATATATACTAACTAAAAGGGCATGAATTAGTATTTCAATATTTTAATCTGTAAGAAATTCTTGAAATTGTTTTCTATCTTTAACAAATGCTCTAATCAATTACAGATGTAGTTATAATGAATTATTTCATACACATCAAACATATATTAGAAAAGAAAAGAAATAATTTTTATACCGATTACATCCAGTTTTCTTGTAAGCAACCTGAGTTTAGAAGATTTCCACTACTTCAATATAGTTTTAAGAATTACAAGTTTCCCTAAATAATTTTAGACTCTAATGAATCAAGATGATGATCTACAAATCAAGAGCTTTCCCTAAATACAATGCTTCACTTAATTGCATTCAAACATTCACCTAAACAGTGAATTAAGGTACAGAGAAATGTAATCAAAGAAAAGAAAGTAAAGGAATGAATACACATATTCCTAGTGTCAAGCTTCAACTCTCAAGATCAAATCCATCTTGTAAACTTTTTGAAAACCCAACAGTATGATCCTTCAAGAACTCATGTATCTCAATCTCTCAAATTAGATTTTGGAAGCTATTTTTCGTGTTTTTTAAAATGAGTTAAGATTGGTTTAAAAAGAGTTCTTTGTTGTTAAGATTAATAGATTAGGAAATTTACCTAATTGATTATTGTGGTTAGATTGTGATCGTAATGACTCTAACGAATATTATAATAGATTAGATAAGTGAGCTAATCCATTATGGAGTTTTGTGAAGGTTTTTCTTGTGTCAGATTTTCCTTAATCAATTTGTTAACACATTCCACAATTAGATTGGTTGGTCTAAGAAATTATAAACTTGGCTTACTGTAACATCCCGACCGGATATTACGGATTTAATAAAAAATAAAACAAGATATTACATCAGCATCATTTATGTAAAAACTCATTCATTAATAATGCCTCGTTTCCCCAAAACACGGGAAAAGTAAAAACTTCATTAAAACCACCAATAAGTCCAGACATACAAAAGTGTGAGTTTAGTCAAGTAGGCCATGAGCCTTTACATCATATGTTAAAAGAAAAAGTGACAAAAACATGAATATCAAAATCCCCATAAAACAGCCCCTCTCCGCAGCTAAGCCTCGTCAGCTCCACCTGCATCATCACCTGCTCACGTGTACCGCGTACACGATCATCGCAAACACAAGCAGATAGGGTGAGCTAACAGTTAAAGCATACAAAAATATATATATCATATACATATACATGTTACCCCGTACAACTAGTATAACTACAACACAATTCTTCTTTATACTGCATGGCCACAACCATATCAAGTATCTTTTCTCTTTCCACAGAATCTTACTCTATTTCCATCACATGGCCACCACCATGTGCACTAATGCACTTAATGGAAGTCACGTTACCTTCCCTCCACATGGTCACCACCATGCATAACCAGTACATCAGGAAACCTCGTTTGAGTTCTTCTGATGGCCACAACCATGTAAGCAGTGTTCTATATCTTCTATTGAGTATCTCCAGGTGCCTTGCTGCCACACCTATCGGCCACAACCGATAGAGCACGTGCGGAAACCATGCTATGGATCACACACCGCAACGCCAGATGGAGTTCCCAAATACGAACATAGTCCATAACGTCCCAGGACTACCAAACTCGTCAGCAACCACTAAGGAGGGCAATCCATCTGGACCCATCTGTACTGGCCACAACCAGCACACTCACACCGGCACACTCGCCAACCCGAGCCACAACTCAAAGTTCCTCGTGTTCATCCGCTATCCCGAGCCACAACTCAAGGGAAGTCATTTCGGGCCACAACCCAAAGAATGCCACGTGCTTAACCCCTATCCTGAGCCACAACTCAAGGATACGTTCCGGGCCACAACCCATGGAACACCAGCAAACCCACCATCAGGATTACTTTAGAAGCCTTATAGACCACTCATTACGATTTTCGTCAATACAACAATAACTCAGTCTTGAACGCTCAATAACACCCTTACTCACGTAAGCCAAAAGCATTTGTTCCTCCAATCCAGCCTATCTCGCTTAAGCTAGATCCACTAGCTTGAGCGAGCCTCTAGAAGCTCTGCAGAACACGTACTCTCGCTTAAGCGAGCTCACCCTCACTTGGGTGAGACCCTCGCTCGCCCAGAATCATAATTCATCTCGTCCAAGCGACGAGTCCTTCCAAACAGCACAAGTCACTCTCGAAATCTTGCCTAGGCGAGAGACTTCCGCCTGAGCGAGACGTCCCCAATATCACCCTTCAACATGCGCGTATCCTCGCCTGAGCGAGACACGCTCGCCTAAGCGAGACGACGTGTCGCTCAGGACCAGACCCCCTCGCCTATGCGAGATGGTCGCGTAACACAAGGTTTTCCCCCTCTGCCACTCTCGCCTAGGCGAGCCTGGCTCGCCTGAGCGAGAAATGCAGACCCCAAATCTGTTCACGCACGCACACTATCAACCATGCCCAAATCCACACTCCAAAACATACCAAAACAGTGTACACATATTGCAACAACACATGGGCATAATTCCTGACTCTAAAAGGTTCCCCAATTTCCAATTGAACACAATTATCATCCTAGCCCGTGCATAAACCCATTATATTCAGAAACTTAGGTCACATTTTCAATAGAACAGTACCAAACTTATAAACACCCAATCTCACCCCTTACAGCACGAATTCATGGTACAAAACGTATCAGAATCACAAGCATATACAATCAGTTTAAACGAAAATTCGGGTTCAGCTCCCCTAACCTGAAATTTCCCCGCTTAAAGCTTGAAATTGAGGGATTCCTTTGATCACCACAGACTGACCGTACCACCACTTCCTTTTTCCCCTTCTACCTCACTCTCAATTTTCGTCCTCCCTCTAAAACCTCTCAGAAAACAGCCTTCTACCTCACTCTCAATTTTCGTCCTCCCTCTAAAACCTCTCAGAAAACAGCTTTCCAAACCCTATTCTCTTCTCAAAAGTTTCCTTTTTATAGGTCTTAATACTTGGTAAGGTAAAAAAAACGAGACTGGGCCCTTTAGCTACCTCTTTTCTGCTTGGTCTTTACCACCCTTTCCTATTCAGCCCACAATTCATCTTTTAACAATGACCTTCCCAATGCCAAATCAAATCTAAACCACCAGGCCAACTTATGTTTCTTGCTAACACACACAACTCAAGCATTATCTCATATAAAAACGTGGCCCAACATATTATTAAAACAATAAAATCAAATAACACACAATTGGCATACTTAGGACTTAAACCCAAGTCCTCTCACACAACTAAAGTACTCTCAACCACATGAGCTAGCACTTTTCCACGTCATACTTAACATAATTTAATGTCATAAATGCACTAGCCTCCCGCATTTATTTATTAATTATTTATTTAATTAATTAAATTTCGCGGGTCTTACACTTACAATGATTCTGCACTACTATTTATATGAATGATTAAACCTATTACTTAGTAGCAATGCTAAATCATGTTACTCGACTTGGACATAATAAAAAACTTCGTATGAGAAGGATGGTAATCTCCCCTTTCAACAAAATTTACTTATAATAAAATATTCCAAATGAAGAATGTTGTTTAATTGAATACACTATTGATACTTATTCATAACAAAATCTTAGATACAACCAAAATATTTATTTTAAAAAACAATAATTGTTCTTAAATATATTAATTAAGTAAAAAAATATTTTTGACTTTTTGACATAAAAGTTATGCTATAAAACATTCATGATAAAGTAAATTTAAATGTTCGTACTTTATTATAAAATAAAAAGATAAATTTCATATTTGTATATTATCATTAGAATATATTATTTAATAAATTAAATTTAAATTTTACCTTTTTAGTTTCATAGAATTTATTTTTCCATTTTATAATAACATTGAAAAACTTGTATCAATTAATTCATAGAAATTAAAATATTATTAAAGAATAGATTCTGTGACATCCCATTTAAATAGAATAATTCTACTTATTGCATAATTATAATATAAATAGAGCACACGACATGATATATATATATATATATATATATATATATAGATATATATATATATATATATATATATATATATATATATATATATATATATATATATAT
>Ga0099822_1011627_pt1 | contig 10702 bp, 4 predicted proteins | sample CowpeawhiteBW_FD_76839 | JGI IMG/M metagenome (GOLD analysis project Ga0099822, IMG submission 76839) | Root nodule microbial communities of legume samples collected from California USA - Cow pea white BW | ecosystem: Host-associated > Plants > Roots > Nodule | place: USA: California | collected... | reverse complement strand
TAATCTCTTGAATCGAAGCATTCTTTTAAGTCTTCAACATTTTCCATGCATCATCATCAAGTCTTCCATACTTCTTCATAAGTCATCATCATCATCAAAATTCCTTATTAGAGGAAGATGTTCTGCTTCCACCGCTTGTGAGATACAATGGCTTCACCATCTCCTGCAAGATCTCAGAATTCATCACCAGCAGCCCTCTCTTTTGTACTGTGACAACCTCTCTGCCATTCAAATACCTTCCCACTAGGTCTTCCACGAGATGACGAAGCATATAGAAATAAACTGTCACTTGATTAGAGAAAAATTTAAGCAAGGTATCATCAAACTTCTGCACATCAGCACTCAGCATCAGCAAGCTGATATTATGACAAAAGCTCTTTCTCTAGCCACTTTCAACTCTCTCATGTCCAAGCTGGGACTTCTCAACATTTACGTCCAGCTTGAGGGGGGGCTGTCAAAATGGGCAATCTGTATCCCCAATCAACACTCATGTGAATTGAGTCTCAACCAGCGCTATAAGGAATTAGGCCTTACTGCAGGATCCAATTTTTTCCAAAACAGTTCCTTAATATTTTCCTAGATATGCTTTTATAGGCACTGCTTTTCTAAATAGAAACACACTTTTCTCTTTCGTAATAAACTAAATAATATATAATTAAAAATATATATATATATAAAGCTGAATGTGTAAAAAAAAACCAAAAAGTGAAGTCGTCATGCCCAAGGACGACTTAACTTTTAAAATATATAGAAACCGGCTTCTGAGAGCACGGTTTCGCTTTTTGGAAAAAAAAAAAAAAAAGAAACCGGCACGGTGGAGGACGACTTCACCTTTAATGTCGTCCTCCATCACGACGACTTGACCCTATTTTGCAAAAAAAAATTCAACGGACCCATTTTTACAAATTTGAAATTAAAACGACCCCTAAATACAAAAAAGCCAGTTAAACCCCTATAACCTTGTAAAAGAGTGTAAAAAGATTGTGGCAGCTAACGAATTTAAAGTAGACCAAGAATTACAAATATGGTCTTTTAGGTTAATAGAAAATTACATTTCCTCTTAAACAAATTTTGAATTTCAATGTTAGGTTCGGACTAAAAAAATATACCTTATTAGTAATTAGTTTGTGACAAAAAATGTTAGTCATTGTAATGACTAATTTAGATACCAATTACAAAGTAAAAAATATTAGTTACTGGAATAATTACTATTATGAATAAAAAATTATAATTGGTTTCTAAATTTAACGACTAATTATAAATTTTTATTTATGATAACGACTATATTAGTAACCAATAATTTTTTATTTTATAAATTTATATTTACATTAGTCATTATAGTGACTGATAACTTTTAGTCATTAAAATCGATTATTAATGAGATATTTTTGTGTAGTGTGATATAGATTGAAAATTAGATTTTGTTTCATTAAACATTACAATAATACATTGTTTTTCACCCTCTATGTACATTTTTTATTTACACATCCTTGAAAACCATTTTAAATTGTTTATAAATTTCCTCAAAATAAAACTATGAAACACGTTCTCAATCTAATGCAGAAGATTTGAATATCTTGCCTAATAGTTTGTTAACAGAATTAGTAATCCTTGCAACCAAATATATGTTTTAAAGGTTCAAAGATACTTATGATCATAAAATAAATTAAAAACAAACTTAAGATTTGAAACAAAATTTAATGAAAGTATAAGCATGTTAAGGCTTTTTAGTGATAAGAGAAAGATACACTAAAAGTATTAATGATGAGAAAAGATTATGAGAATTTTAAAAATAATTTGATTTAGATAATGGAGATTAATTTTTTATTAAAAAAATTAAAGATAAAACCATTCGAAAATATAAATCTTTTAAATTTTATAGATATATTGATACCAAATTAAATAAATACTCATCCTTTTCATGTAATTTCTAAGATAAAATACAAATACATGAATAAATGACAAATGTTAAAAGTGCAGGATAGCACAATAGTGTGAAATGTATGCACCGTTTGTTTAAATTATAAATTTTATATTTATTTTATATTTGTGTTCAGAATGTTTACACGCACAACATATAAGTGCGTAAATAAAATTATTCATTTTTCAAATATTTAAAAAAATTAAATATGGTTAAAAGTGCAGGATAGCACAATAGTGTGAAATGTATGCACCGTTTGTTTAAATTATAAATTTTATATTTGTGTTCAGAATGTTTACACGCACAACATATAAGTGCGTAAATAAAATTATTCATTTATCAAATATTTAAAAATATTAAATATAATTAAAAAGGTTAAAATATCTATTTGGTTTTAATTTTCGTCAAGTTTTGTTAAATAAGTCATAATTTTGTTTTTGTGTTCAAATATGTCCCAATTTTCGTTAATTTTGTTCAATTGGGCCTTTTTTGCTAACACTATTTAAATCATTAACGACTATGAACAGTGATGGTCACATATCACTTCGTGATTTTTTTATTTTTTTTAAATTTTAATTTAATTTTTTTAATTTTTTTTAATTTTTTTTCAATTTTTTATATTTTTTTTAAAAGTTTCACATTTCAACCTAATAACGTGCCACGTGTCAAAGTCAATGTTCTATATTCAATTTGGTCTCTATATTTGTTATTTTTGTTCAATTTAGTTCTAATGTTTGTTAACATGAACCAATTTTGTTCCTCTCCAAATTGAAACCAAATTTAATTTTTATATTAAAATTCACATTTTTTTTATTAAATATTTTATATAGTATATTAAAATTCATATCATTATAACTTTGATATAAAATTGAATTTTGTCATATCTTCAATATGTACAAAATTTGTCAATTTTAAACAAGATTGAGACTAAATTGAACAAAAATAACAAATATAGGACCAAATTGAATATAGAACATTGACTTTAACAGGTGATACTGCTAGGTTGACACGTGTCACACTGTGGATTGACACGTGGATATTTAAAAAACATTAAGAAAATTTAAAAAAATTAAAAAATTGATGGACATTTTCTTAACGACCATCTAATAATAATTCAATTCTTTTAATCTTATATACTGTTATAATCGCATAGTTAATTATCAGATTTGTCTCTTTTAACTTATCAGATTTGTGTCTTTTTTGGCACTGGTAGACTATAAAATATAACACTAATGTAACGATAATAACAAAAAGTTAAAAGTTTCTAAAATATTTTTTTTTATCAGTAAAAATTACTAAAATATAGTTAATTTAACAAAAACTTTTTGTATTTATCAAAATAACATAAGTCTCAAATAAAGCACGAATTTGATTATTTCACCTACCAAACAAACATGCTGATAATGAACTCTATATTATAAATTTAACTTTTAATTTTTAGTAAATATTTTAATGTAGGAATTCTTATTAAAAAATATGTAGTCGCATGCCTTTTCTTTTTGTGACAGTTCCCATTAAGCTTTTAGATTCAATCAAAAATCAATTTGTTTTCCTTTTCAAGTTATTAAAACTGATAATATTTTGTTTCCTTAATCATTTTAACTAACATAATTTCTTCGATAAAGATTTAAACGTATGTTATATTTATTGATATTATTATCCTAATTAATATTTATATATATTTTCTATATGTATATATTTATAGAGATATAATATATATTTATACTATTATATAAATCTATTTTTACCCTTTAAATAGCTGTTTTTTTTAAATTAAAATAATCATTTTACAAATTTTACCTTTTAATTATTTTTTTTAAAATTGGTATTTTTTAGTTGACCTTAACTATTTTTTAAATTAAAATAACTATTTATAATAAAACTATAAAAATTATTTATATTTACTTTATAATAATAATAATAATAATAATAATAATAATAATATTACATAATAATTCTTAGAGAATTAAGTATCGAAATATTTGAATGGTTTTTTCTACAAATACTTTTAGAAGAAAAAAATTTATAATAAAAACAAACTTTTTAATAAATTAAAGTTCGGTTATACATAAGTTAAAAAGAAAAGTTATATAAAACAGTTTTTTACAAATTAACTTATGCATTGGTTAATTTTAGTTTATGAAGAAAATAATTTTATGTTTTAAAATATTTAAAAATTTGTTCAAATATATTTCTAATAATATTTTAAAATTCAAATTGATGCTCCCTAATATAATGTGAAAGTAAATTTGGACGTTTGCTATGTGAATATAAAGACAGTCTTCAGTAAGGCTTTTGGCACTAAAAAAATCAATTTGGGAATCTTAATATCGTTTTCAATATCAATTATGGATTATCCAGTGATGTAGATCTCTCTTCTATTTAGGCTTTTGGATTCAACTTATTGATCACATTAATCACTTGTTATAGGATAAGTTCATTTTTCATTTTTTATTTTATTTTTTATGATAACTATTAGAAAGCTTTGATCATTAGGCTTTTCAAATTACTATATATTTTATACAAGATGGCGAATATATTCTAGGAGTTATCCTAAATACTCTTAAATCCCAAGATGCTGATATTAATTTAACCATGTATTCTCAGGCCATGATAATTAGTAACGCTGCTTATATATATATATATATATATACCAAATTTTACAATATGTAAGAGAGAAAATATTAGTAAAATAAAGGTATCATATTAAAATAAAGAGATCATTATTAAAAAAAATATAATAATTGAAATTCACCTATGAAAATAAGTTAGAAGATGACAATTTTGTAATTATGAATTTTATTATATATATTTTTTTCACATTTTCTATCATCCAAATTTCTTCATGATCCATATTTTGAATCTAAAATATCTTTCCATAATCTCTTCTCTTCATTACACAGTCTCCACTTTCACTTGTCCAGAAGGACCACATTAAATCGTTTTAAGTTTTTAATGTCAAGACCCTCTTCTTCCTTTGATTTACATAAGGTTTCCCATTTAAACCATGCTATTTTTCTCTTGACTACATCCTAACCCCATAAAAATTTTCTTTATATTCTCATGATTTGTTCACTAATCCATGTTGAAATTTTAAAGAAATACATAAATAAATAGGTACAACTATAAAGACAGATCTAACTAGACACACTCAACTCGTGAAAGACATAAATTTTCCTTTCCACTAAGATAAGTTTTGCTTAACCTTATTCTCAATTAGGTCCCAAAATTGTTTTTGTCTTGGGTTGCCTCCTATATTTATGCCTAGGTATTTGAGTGAAACCTTCATCAAACCACAATTCAGAATAATAGTGCTTCTTTTTAACTCATCTTCTGTTATTCCTACTCCCCATACCCTACTTTTATGTAAATTCACCCTTAGACCTGATGCAAGTTCAAAGCACCTTAAAATATTTTTAATGGTCACAATGTTCTTGACACTTATTTTACAGAGGAACAATGTGTCATTACGAATTGCAGCATATTCACTTTTACCGTTTATGTCCCTACCCACATTCCTGTAGCACTTGCTTCTTATTAGCTTGTCTAATAATACTTGTCAGTCTTTTTCCACTATTAAAATCAAGAAAGGTGTTAAAGATCACCTTGTCTAATAAATATGTGTAAGATTGTATTTAAAACATTTGAATCTATCACATTGGATTTTGTCTTAATCAAACACTAACTTAATCTATCTTTGACAAGTAATTGTAACAAGTAATCGATCGTCTGATATAAACCTAGTGGTGAAAGAGAAAAAAAAAAAACCTGAACAGAGAGAAGACGTGATCCCATGAACATAAAGCATTGATAATGTATACTTGACCCTACCAATTGTTTTAACTATGTTTAGTATTTATTTGATTAATTTTTAATTTATTTTAATTTGTTATGTATCGTAAATGTGTGAGGATAAAATATATTAATAAATATATCATATGTTTAATATTTTATCGAAGAAATTTTTATGTTATCTGAAACTATTATGAAAACAAAATATTATCCGCTTGAATAACTAAAAAGGGAAAACAAATTGATTTGATTGATTCTAAAAGCTCAATGGACACTGTCATAAAAGGAAAAAGGCAAGTGACTACATAATACTTTATTAAGACTTCCATTAAAAAAAATGGAAACTTAAATTTATTGAGCTTGATGGTAAGATAAATGAGCTAGTTAGGCCTCTATTTTATTAGCTTATAAATTATTTTGATAAATTTAAATATATTTAATAAAGTACCATAAAAATGATTTATTTTAATAACTTTTATCTGTTAACTTTTTTCATTTTTGTATTGTTATCACTATTGAATAAATATAACCCATATCAGTCTTAGTATTTCATTTGACTATCAAATAATTATTTTAATAATTAATTCAATTTTAGTATTTAATTATTATTTTAACATTATATGTTGAATAATTAATGTTTCATTATGTTATATTATGTGAAAACTATACAATCAAAATTGTAAGTAAAAGATTTAATGTAACACTAATTCAATTAGAAAAATTAAAATATTTCAAATTTTAAAAATATATAAAATTAAAGATGATTAATACATGTTAATTTTAAATAATTTAAATAAAATTACATACAAAAATACTGTAGTATATATACTAGTAAAAAATAATAAAATTATTATTATTATTTTTATTATAAAATTAAGTATAAGTAATTTTATAATTTTATTATATTTAGTTTTTATTTTTTGTAGATAATTTTTTAACTAAAAAATAATTAAGTTTGAAAAGATGTTAAAAATTACAAAAAAAAAAACAATTAAATTTTAAATAACTGATCATTAAAATATAATATTGATAAAATAATTATTTTAATTTAAAAATTATTTAAAGGATAAAATTGAAAAAACAATTCTTTTATATATAGAATATTGAAGATATAGATACATGTTTAAAAAGTCAATAAAAACACTAAAAATTTTAATATTATTTTAGAATTGTACTTACTAATGATATATTTTTATGTAAAAAACGCAAATTTTATTTATATAAGAAAATTTATATAGTTCTATGTCAGTTTATATTCTAAAACTAGTTTATCCCGCAATTCTATCAAACATTTTTAAATACAACTAAGAGATTCCAAAGGAAAATGTATTGACCTCCTAATCAGATAACCTATTATTCTATATGTGACAAGTTATAGTAATAATGAAAAAGAGAATTAAAATGCAAAGTCCTTTAATTGTTCTTTAAACATACTTGCAATAAATAAAGTGAAGCAAGTTGAATTCCACCTACCATGCCACTTCATTCTTAATTATATCCCAATTCATTATTTTATTTCTTCATTTGGTTTTAGATTAATTATTTTGACCAATTCTCATGATTCATTATAAGAGAACTCAACCCAATATCAAGAATTTGTTTTGTTTATATATATTTAAGAACAGTTATGAACCATGATCTAACAAGTGGTTTAAAACATGAATGAACTAAAGTGGTTCACTATTCTTTTATATATCGACATTTATTCATGAAGCCATTACCAAGACAACAAAAAATTAAAATGTAGAACCAAAACCCTTTTAAATGTTTTCTCTTTCTTTGCATGGTGTGAATGGTTCCTGCATAATTTAAATGCTCAATAATATATAACAAAACCTTTTCCTCTTTTGATAGAAAGACAAGAATCGGTCATATATTGCAAATTTTTTGGCACCAAAATAGCAGTCCTCTATAAATTGTTTTGAGAAAGAAGAATTTGAAGAAGAAAAAACTTCCTTGACAAAATTGTTAATTTTGGAAATTAACTTTTCAAAACATAATCTGTTCAAGAGGAAAATAAAATACACAATCACCATCACTAAATTTACTTCATATGAGTCAAACTTTAAGGAGAGAAAAGATAATAAAGGAAAATAGAGGAAGAGGAAGAAGAAGAACTCATATATAATTAGCCATTCCAAACACATGTACTTGTTCTTTACTACACATGAGGAAAATTCTTTCACATGTTTTGGTTGATTCATGCAAACACCAATACCAAGTATAAGAAAATATAAGAAAAAAAGGGAAAAAATTGAGGAGAGAAGAAGAAAGCTATATGGTCCCAATCTAATTCATAGAGAAAGCCAAGCCAAACAATTACAAGAAAGGAAAAAAAAAAAAAAGCTACAATATATATTCACATAGTATTTGAGTTGCTACATCAAAATTGCATATCTCATGCTGTCATTTACCATAAGATGATTCATTTCAGAAATCTGCACAAATTCACCAGAAACCCAAACCCCATCTGATCCATTTGCTTCAGGATGAGACACACATGAGAGAATTGAAACGGGAGCATGAAGAATGCCATATATAACAGAGATTCCACTCCAACTATGCTCTCTTCTTCCACCGTTTGTACCACCCTCAAACATGTTCTCATCAGCCACTCTTGATGAACTCTTCTTTGTGTTCTGCAGTTTTCTTGTCACCACACTCAGAAAACGCCACATACTTAGTTTCTCACTTTCTCTGCTACAAGAAGGAACCAATAAACAGACCTAAAAATCCAAGCTTGTGTTTGTGTTGTTGGATGAAGAGGGAATTGAAGGAAGCAAGGGTTTTGATATAATGGTAATTTTGGTGGTGGTGTTGGTAGTGCTTGTGGTTATCACAAAAGGTTTATGGGTTCCTTTTGGTTTTAAAGAAGCCAACTATCACTACCATTTTCATTTCCCATTATAATGAAAAGTGGACCCTATCAAACCCAACTTGCCGACAAAGCTGCCTAACTGTACAAAAAAGTGTGATCTTTACTTTTGAATTTGGTTTTACTTTTGTTTGAGTCATACTTGTACATTTGTTACCCAGTAAGCGATGGTTTTTTCACAAACACATGGAGGACGGAATTTAAGGTATTGCTTTACGTGGTAATACCAAGTTGAAGGAAGGGTGCAGGAAGCTAAAGACAAAACTTATTATGGCCAATCATTGGATCAGTAAAATCATCAGAGAATCATCACAGCCGTTTGATGAATCATACACATTGCATCAAAAGTGAAATTAATCACTTTGGATTCTTTTGTTCTTCTTTTTTTGTTAACCTATGGTTGTGGACTGGTTGGTTATTCTTCTTTTTTACTTTTCTAAATTTGTTTATACTTGTGGTGTAGGTGTAGGATCGCCATTAATTGTCAAGTCTGAATTTCATATTTGATTCTTCTAAACTCATAGATTTTGAAGTAGTAATTAATCTCTAAATAAATAATTATTTGATCCATTGATTAAGTTTTTTTAATAGAGTAATAAAAAGTGTTGGTTGAGATGAAAGTTAAAGTTGATAAGAATTAAGATTAGCGGTATATGATAATTAAAAAAATATAAATGATTCTTTTAAAAGATAAAAATATGGATTACATAGAAGGTTTGTGGTATAATAATGGTGTATGATATAAAGTTTATAGGTTCCTGCAAATCGTGTGGGAGAATCAATACCTGTACCAAAATGCGATAGAGACATATGTGGTGTTATATGAAGTAGTACTATTGCTCCACTATATACAACCCCAAACCATCTAATTCTCCAAAACAAAAATGCATACAAATTACCAAAATATTGAATGCGACAAAATACTCATGGAGGACAAAAATAAATACCTTAGTATTTCAACTTAAATGCATTTACTAACCAACAAGTCTTTCACAAAATTCATATTGCACTCAATTTTTCTATTCAAATCTCAACCCGTCTCTTAAAGGATGACCCGGTGGATTGCCGGCCTCTCCTAAAACTTTTTTTTTTCAATTTTTAATTATATATATTAAAAGTATATTTAAATATATAAATGATTTTCAAACTTTTAATTATTTAATTAATATGTATTATACTTAGACGATCATGGGTAGCTATCCAGTCTAAACCGTCTACGTCTAGTTGAATTGTAAAAAGATGGTTAACTAAACAAGATAACACACATGGTGGTTCGGGCCGCCTACTCTAGAGAAGAATAGCGCCTAAGGAAGAACAGTTAATCCCAAACTTAGAAAAATGCAGTGAGGCCTCCAGTGTCGACTCACTAACATAGGGCTTGGGCTTGGCCCAGGCCCATTTAGAACCTGAACATTGGCCCAACGTGATGAGGAGGGTTCATCCCATAAAAAAGAAAAAACATAATTAATGCCTCTATAAATGCACATGGACCCCAACAATACTCTTTCATTAATTCACTAATATGAGATTTGACTTTTGAGAGTCTTTGCTGACTTGATCGTTGGAGTCCTTTCTGCAAGTAACCCTTAAGCATCCAAACTGCCAACATTAGGAGAAGGCACATCCAAGCCAAGGAGTAACCAGTTCGAGAAGTCAGTGATTGGGGTAAGATGTGATTTGTGTTCTCTAATATTCTGTTATTGTTTCTGCAGGAACATAATCTATCTAATTAAATAAATTAAAATAATTATCACATTGCTATATTAAATGATTTTTTTTATAATTAATCATTGAAATTCAAATTATAAATGTTAATGATATAAATTATAATACTAAAATAGGTCATCATACGTCCACCCCACCTTAACAGTTAGGTGGATGAAAATTTAACGCAACCAGTCAAATTTTGACTAGTCAATTATGTCAATCCTAAGAAAATATAATTGAAAAAGAAATTTCACTAATGTTTGTTACCTTTGTTTGTAATTAGATTTATTAATGAAAATTAATTACCAAAAAAACATAAATACTTAATATTATTAATTTTGTTAATATATATATATATATATATATATATATATATATATATATTTTATATATATATATATATTTTT
>Ga0099822_1011622_pt1 | contig 10704 bp, 7 predicted proteins | sample CowpeawhiteBW_FD_76839 | JGI IMG/M metagenome (GOLD analysis project Ga0099822, IMG submission 76839) | Root nodule microbial communities of legume samples collected from California USA - Cow pea white BW | ecosystem: Host-associated > Plants > Roots > Nodule | place: USA: California | collected... | reverse complement strand
TTTTCTATTAACAACTTTTAAACCATTTTAAATAAAGTTCAATGTAAAATATTAATTAAATGAACTTAATTTGGTTAAAAATATTTACTTGAAATATCAATTTTGATGGAAATATTTGTTTACATTTATACAAAATTAAATTTGATTTCAATTTAGAGAGGGACAAAATTGCTAATTTTTACAAAAATTGGGACTAAATTGAGACAAATTAAAATAAAGGGTCCAAATTGAGACTAAGAAAATGACACGTGACGTAATACTGACATGTGTCACTGTCACTGCCACGTGGCACGATGACAGTTTGACACGTGGCAATTTTTTTAATTTAAAAAAAAAATTCAAAAAAAAAAATAAAAATAAAAAAAAATTCAAAAAAAAATTCAAAAAATCGAGGAACTGACACGTGACACTCCCTCTAACGGCGTCAACGTTGACTTAACGGTAAGGGCAATCGTGAGACGTTTCAACAAAAAAGGAGACCATTTTGAGACTTTTAAAAATTTGGGTACCATTTTGAGATTTTGACTCCAAAATGGAGACCAAAGACATAATTAAACCAAATATATAACTCAAATTTCATTGTATTAAAAATATTTCAAATTAAATACAAAACAAAGAGGCAACATGTGATGTGATTGTTTGAGTTTCGCGATAGTGGTCCAAGTTCAATGTTTTGGAATTTGAGATATGCATAAATATTTTAGTTCATTAATTAATGATAAAAAAAGAAGAACTTTTTTTTCTTAACACTAAGTCAACCTTTATCATCATAATTTGACCTACTCTAAAGATAATTAGCCCAAAGAGATACGGAGATAGATTATTCTGTCAAATCTTGCATTACTAATATTATTATATATCCTATCATAATAATAATAATTATTATTATTATAAATAAATGAACTTTTTTTCACTTTCATTAAATTACTTTGACGTGGCATGCCGACACACCCTTCTTAAACGTGACCGAAACATTTTCGTGTATGGATATTTTTTTAATTTAGTTAAGTTAAAGATATATCATCACAAAGAGAATTTTATTATTTAAATATAAAAAATAAGTAGTATATAGATATTTTTTATTGAGAAATAAGAACGATATTTAAAATATTATGATTTTTAACAACTTTCAAGAAATCGTTTTTTTTTTTTCTTGAAAAACCCACTTGCCTAATTTTTAAGGAGGGACCAGGGACGAGATTCATTGAGACATGTTCATGGAATGCTTTGCATGGATTCAAAGCCCGTACCCTTCTTCTTCTTCATCATCAATGCTAGTGCGCAGAACAGTGAGTTCAACGTTTTGTTATGTGTGTAATTAAGAATATTAGCAAGATCTGAATAATTTGAATAAATATTGAGCACTGTTTTTTTCATGTATATATATTCTGTAGCTAAGGTGTTTGTTGTTATACGTGGCTGGGAAAATCGAAAATTGGGGAAAAAGAAAAAGCATTAGATTGAAGATAGTAACTAGCACTTCACGGGGACAATGGAAAGAGGCGGCAGAAACAGTAAGAAAACATGATCAAGAAGTGCATAATGTTCCTGCCGCGCGCATACTACTTTTGACCTATCTGCCCAAAACAATCATTACTTTTAGCCTTTACCAGATGCCCCAAGTTTACAAGAGAAGCAACCTGGAAAGTCCTTTGGAGTTGGATTCTACAAACCAATGCTACTTTCTCACACAATGCATATAAAATTGTGGGAGCAGTTTCTGCTAGTGCTACATCTCTCTGAACATCATTACAAATCTGATTATGTGTATTTTTTTAATTTCATTTCAACAGTCTCTGTGTGCGTGCGTGCTTTAGTTTGGAATTTTATCACACAAAAAAGGGGATGTCATCGATCATGTGATCACTTTCATGCACTTTTGTTTTGAAAGCCATGCTGTTTATTTGGACCACATGTACATTTTCTCTGGTATAGTAATCATAAAGGAACCGAAGCTACCTTGAAAGAGCTTAAGCGGCCACCAAACTTATTACTACTCCATAGTACAGAGGAAAAGGACACACATTATTGTGTTGTGCTGTGACTATGAAGACTCCTTGCTGTGAGAGCATGGGAATGAAGAAGGGACCTTGGACTGCAGAGGAAGATCAGATATTGGTTTCTCATATTCAACGATATGGCCATGGCAACTGGCGTGCCCTTCCTAAACAAGCTGGTAAGTTCTTCTTCTAGTTAGCAACATTTTCTGTGTAAACACCAGCAAAGGTTAAACAAACAAACATATGTATGATTATATGACATGGTTGTTTAATCAGGATTGTTAAGGTGTGGCAAGAGTTGCAGGCTTCGTTGGATAAATTACCTGAGGCCAGATATTAAACGAGGGAAATTCAGCAAGGAAGAAGAAGATACCATCCTAAAGCTGCATGAAATTCTTGGAAATAGGTGAGCATCTAATAACATGTATTCATTCTAATATCTTCTGATTCTGTCTATTGTCTTCTCTACGTGCATGAAACACCATGAATATGATTTCCTGGTATTATTATGATTTAATGTAAGAGATGTAATTGAATGTGATTGAATTTGGTGAAGTATGAAAATTTGATGATGATCACCCCTTGATGCTTAGGTGGTCTGCTATAGCGACAAGCTTACCCGGAAGAACAGACAACGAAATAAAGAATTTTTGGCATACCCATTTGAAGAAGAGGATCCAAAAAAGTAGAGTGCATATAAATGGCAATGCTTCATCGCATATCTTGCAAGAGGCTCAAGCAAATAGTTCGTCAAGTTCAAGTGCAGTTTCTAGTGTCTATGGAGATGTAATGCTTGACAATTACGGTTTACCCTCAAGGAAGAATCCAATCAATCCACCTATTGTAGGTACTGGCTTTTATGGTGCAGTCTCCTCAGATACTTTTGGAGAAACTGAGGACAATCATGGTTCTTGTCAGCTAAGCGAAGAAATGGAATTTTGGTACAATATATTCGTCAAATCAGGGCAAACATCATGAGACAATGAAAATCTAGGACATTATTAGTATGCATCAGATATACTTTGTCTACCAGCTTCTTTAGTAACTTACAGATGTCAAGTCAACCTTTGGTTTCAGCTTAATTGGTGTTTGTGTAAAAAACTTAAAATCCATTTTGGAGGTTCAAATTGGAAGATGAAAACTAAAGATGAATGAATAATTTTGTTAATAGAAACTGCATATGAGTTGGGCAGTTACAATACAAATAGGAACATTTTACTTTTGATTGTCATTTTTCGTTGTGAAATTTTGAATTTTATTTGAAGCCCAGGGAAATTTTCCCTTCAAGTTTGCTCTTTCTTTTATTAATTATTTTGGCTAAGGTTCTGCCGCACCATTATTTTGTTACCATAGGTGTGAAAAAAAAAAACCTACAATAAACTCAACACCAAAACGAAAAAGCTTAGAGATTGAGCTGAGTTACAAGATAAAGGAGTTACCTTTTTCTCTCTACAAGTTAACTCCAAATATGTTTGGGAAAAAAAGGAGCAATAGAATTTCGACCTATAAACAGACGAATTTGTGAATCATGATCTTTCAAATATATAGAAAAATCGTGAGAATTGAAATGAAACCTTTCATCTATTTTGACATATTTTAATTGAATTCTAAGAAAAAATTACTACAAAAAACAACTATTTCACGCAGCAACTTTTTCAAGTAACAAATATTTGGCAGATTTTGGATATGATGAGTATCACCAGATGTTGAAAGTTTAGGACTTGTTTCTTTCTTATTTTCTGCAAAAATTTAAATTACTTTCCCACTTAATATTTCATTTGCCCACAGTTAAACATTTTTCAAAAATTTTCAAAAATCATAAAACAGTTCGTCCACGGTGGGACTCGAACCCACAGTCTCCCGCTCCGGAGGCGAGCGCCTTATCCATTAGGCCACGCGAACTGTTGGTTTCCTTCCTAATATATTTTAATTTATCAACTTTTCTTAATTAAATCTATTGGTTTTTCTTTATATAACAGATAAAATTTCATTATTTTCGTTATTAGTGTTTTTACTACTTAGTGTACTTATTAGTTTTTCTTTTTTCCTTATATCTAAATATTTGTTGTATTGACCGTTACTTTTTTTTTATCAATGGCTTCTTTCTTATACAATTTGGTTTTTGTTTTACAATTTGCATATACTTGTTTCAAGTTTCATATAAAATGTTGTTTTGTCATGTTATAAACATTTCATCATGACGAAGGCTCAATTAGTAGTGATGATATTTATTAATTCAAACATATAAATATTCTAAAAAAAACAATTCTCTCGTGTTCAAAGTTTTTTTATTTTTTTTGTTGGTTAGAAATACTGGTGTGTTATGATCAAATTTCTAACTTTAATAATTTCATAAGAATAAATAAGTGTTTTTCTAACTTTTATAATCATGAAAATAAACAATTTAGAAGTAGCATGCAACAATAAAACTTTGAAAGAAGAAACTGTGAAAGATAAAGCAAAACCCTATGAAACTAAAATTTCAGACATAAACTGAGAGAGATAACATTGCATCGTTGCAGTGGCGCGCCCAATGGCTCTAGGAATCTCGAACATTCTGCACTGCCCCAAATTGAGTTTCTCCCACAGCAATCTCCGTCCCAAAGTTTCAACCTCTCTCAGGTCATTATTTCTTCCTCTTTTCTTATCCGTTTGTAAGAATCGAAGAACGAATTTATTTTCCGTTCGAATTCGTTTGTTTTTCGCATACGACGCGTTTCTTGTGATATCCTCGTGGACATGATTTCTCGGGTTAATAAAATGCAGTTCGGTGTCGATTTTCAGGTTTCCCCAGACGGCAACATGGAGTGATAGAAAGATTGTCTGTGCTGCTGCATCTGCGGCAGGGAGCTCCAATTCCGATGGTGACATTAATCCTTATGAGGTAAAGAGTAAAATCTACTCTGTAATTAGTTCACACTTTGAAATTTGTAGTTGTTCGAATTGTATCTTAGTTTCTGTGATGTCATATAGGTGCTAGGTGTAAGCCCTCTGGAGAAATTTGACATGGTCAAGGCAGCATATGCAAAAAGAAAGAAGGAAGCTGAGATGAAGGGCGATGAAGCAACTGCTTCCAGAGTAGGTCGACTTTTTTTTTTCCTTTTTTATTTTGTGTGAAATGGTTTTCATAAATCGGCATTCCAATCATATAATATTACGGAACAGTCTGCATTGTCATTACTGATACGGCAACTAGTTTCCCAAGTTTGAAATGGGCAAGGTTGATTTGTTGCATTCGTATTTGGAAGTTAACAGTGTGTATGAGCTGTGCAATATGTATAATATTGTTGAATTTACTTATAATGCTTGTCCTCCAAAGTAAGGCTCACTTGTGGGATATAATTACCGGAATATCCTTTATTTTTTGAGGTTCTTAGTGATGTGTATTGATATTTGATTCTTTTTTCTCAAAGTTTAATGCACTAATGTGTGGGATGTTGTGCGCTGTGAATGTATAATTCAGCTGGAAAAGGCATATGACAAACTCATGATGGCTCAGTTGACTAATCGGAAAAAGGGTGTAACTTTTGGATCATTTAAGGTAATGTAGGTGAATCTTTCTTGCTGTGGACACTTAAAATCGCACATATAACTTGAAGGCGAAATAACAGTGAAATACTTATTGTTTAAGTTCCGTTTGAGGTTCAAGCTACTTTTGTTAATTTAGTTTTGGATGTGTTTGTAGTCGCCAATAAATTTTAACCAATAGTATAAAGTGTGAGGAATAATGTGTAAGAGAGTGTATTGCTAGCACTGCCCTAGATTCCAATTTGTTATTTTCGTTTGCATCTCCAAATCTTAATCGTGTGTTAAACTAAATGCAGGTTTCAAAGGAGATTAAGTATGCTGACAAGCAGCCAATTCTACCTTGGGGGCCAAGGTTTGGTGTTTCTTATGATTAGTAACAATGTAGTTTTTTTTCTGTATATTGTTGTTGCTACTATTATATCTGGTAATTCTTACTTTAATGGATGATTTAATGTTTAACTTCTCTAGGTTGACATGTTTCCTTTCTAGTAATCACAGCTAGGATCTCTGATTGCTTTACCGCATGCAGTCATCTCCCCATTATGAATTACCACCTTCTCCCCACCTCTCAGAAAAAAACGTTTTTGTCGAATAGTGTAAATCTAATCTATTTCAATAGCTCTTTTAGAAACAAGACAAAACTCAATCAAACCATCAAATAAAAAGTATTAATTAGGATATCCGTATACTCTCATATTATGAGAAGGTGATGGTTGGATTGGAATCTTCTCTATTTGGATTAGTTTTTTCTTTTTTTAATTTTTTATAAATACAATAATGTGGAAGGCAAATCTCATTTTTCTTGCTTGCATAGATGGATTACATTTATTTCTCATGTTTTACTTTTTATTCAAATTATTGTTTCCCCCCTTATCACTATCACTTTATTGATAGCTACTTTGTAACTTTTTATGTTATTTTGTATGTAATTTCAGGTTTACTAAATCAAGTCAAAATGACATACGCATAAACTTGGCAATATCTGCTGTTTTTGTGAGTTGGATACAGAGTTTTTTTTTTTCGGGGAAATATCAATACTTAAACCATATCAATCTTGTGACTTATGTCTTAAAATGTAGTGTTTAAGCAGAGTTATTTATCATCTTTCTGCAGACAGCATGGATCCTTGTTAAGCGCAGTGCTGAATATAAACCTTTGCAGTTTTTAGCATTTGCCTTTGTTTATAGGCTTTTTGAGAAGTTAAAAGCCTTTGAATCTCCTGTAACCCGCATATATAATGTGAGTCTCATCTTCTATGACAGCACTTTTGTGAAATTTTGAAATTTTCCGTTTTCACACTTCGTTGAATTACTAGTAGAATTGTATAGTTCATGTTATTGTTGGCTACAGGAAGAGGGTGAAGACACAGGAGAAGGATTGCGCATGGGGAAACGACTGCTCCGAGCATTGGCTTTGGTTTTTGGATGTGTAGCAATTTCATCTTTGGTATGATGATTCCTTAGATCTTTTGGTGTGACTTATGGATCAGTACTTTGATATCCCAAATTTTTGGCTTCTGTTTCAATTGATGTACATATAGTGTTTTTTTTTTCCTGTAACAAGAAAAGAAAGGAAGAGGGATCAATTCATCTCTTTACCCCCTTTTCCTATTTTACTTTATGTGAAACCAAATTGTTGTTCATTATGGTATGATGCATCAATTATGTTCTTTTTTAATCTTTATTGAATCTCTTTTATGAAAGAAGAAAACCACGGTAGCCAAACTATGGAATTTTTATTTTGTACTGACTTCCACTAGTAGTACCAAACCAGGCAAATGACGCCCTAACTAGTTTTAGTTGTAGTTTTTTATGGAAGTTGGATATTCTATTTATTTGTCACTCAATATTTATCGTAGTTGAATGTGGCTGAAGTTCTCTTTTTTCTTATCATCTTTACACGTTGGCATGGGCATGTCTCATAATTATTTAATTTTCCAAATGAAAATTAATACTTTCTGGTTCTTCTCATGCAGGCATATACTTTTATTTTGAACATAATTGAGTTTGCTGGTGGTTTTATTCCTGCACTTTTGTACAACAATCAGGTATACTATAAATCACTGAGAGCAAGCCCTTCCTGGCTTCAAATATATTATTATGATGTGTGCCGGGCAGTATTTTTGCCTTTAAAACGTTGGGACATTCTTTATGTGAATTTTCTTGCCAAATACATTTTATTCCCTATTTGCCTGATGCAGTTAAGAGAAGAATGATGTCATGGTTATTGATTTAAAACTTTTTCTCGGTTACGTGAGTATTGTCTTATAATACATGTGATGTGAAGGGATGGGTTGCTACTGAAGTAGGATAAAGATAGCTAATTTAGTGGCCATGTTTCTTAAATAGCATATGAATTTAGATTGTGTAACAAAATAAAATTTACGAAGCACAGCTGCAATGGTAGGGGCTTTTCCCCTTGAACAGTTGAGAGTATCAACTAATATTTCATGAATTCATTTTGGTCGACTGCAATTCCATTGTTAGTTTATCCTTTACAATATAAAATTTCCATGATGTTATAACTTTTGTCATCTATATAATTAACATCCATTTTGGGCCTCTAAATATGTATGTGAAGTTAGATAGGTTCTCCAAAGATTGCTGCTTTGATGATAATTAGTGACATTGGTTTTCCTTCCAAAAAACAATTTAATGGTAAAATGTAAAATTTTAAAACCAATTTGATCATGTTATTGATTTGATATATATTTATAAATGGTGGACCAGTGTTGTGTTGCTATCATCTTTGAAAGACCAATAATATCAATTAAACTAAATTTACGCGTAGCATGCAACTTAGTCTACGGGTGATGGTGTGGGACTAGTCTGGTTTCTTGTCTGCCATAACAAAGATGCTGTTTCTTCAATGACACATTTTATGGCATGCATTGGTTTTCAATGTACTCTGGAAACAAGATAAACATCTCCTAGTGACTAGTTTTATTTGACATTTTTCTTTATTGCTGAATGCCAATCCTAGTTAGTATCTATCCTATTGGTCAGTGTGTGTTTCTGGTAAGTTGACAATCTGTTATGGTATCTGCAGGAATTGGTAATCACCACTTCATCGGCAGTGATGCTTTATATCATGGCATCTTATTATAGATAGTGGAGTTTGTCCTGAAGACGAAGAAAGTCATCATCCATTTTTATCTTGCTTTTGTTCCTCACTATAGTGTTAGCTCAAATTTTGTCAAAAGAGATGTATTTTTTCCTTGTTTGAATATAGTAGGAATTGTGTTAACTTTCTTATGCTACCTTTTTCTTTTGGGGGTGTGTTTTATATTCATTTTGACTATTCACATATCATAGTGGTACATATAATCACGCACTCTCGCTCGTTTTTCTCGTTTATTTATTCTATTTTATTGCCAACTAAATAAAATGCTCATTTCTGTCTTGGACTACCATCATGCAATGCAAGATGCCTTGTTTGACCACACTTTTATACGAGAAAAATGTAGAATTTGGTTATGTTCCATACGATGAAGGATTAAGTCGCTTTTTGTGTCAATGGTTTTCTCGATTTCACGTGGGTCTGAAACGCAAAACTGGAAAAACGAAATAGGTTAATTTGAATTAAACATCAACTCATTTTAGAATGGAAAAATAGTATAATAGGTCAGTTTGTTTTTTCTTTTTTCGAAAAGTATTTTTTTAATAAAATAAGAATATTTTTTTGTGTATGTTCAATCTGTTTATTTTATAAATATATTTTTTTTAATAAACAGTTTCAATTCGTTTGTTTATGCTTTATTGGAACTATTTTTTTAATAAAATGAATAGATTTATTTTTTGTCTAATCTACTTATTTTAAAATGAAAAAAACAGTTTTCAAAATAAGTGATTTGGAAAATATTCATTTCAGATAAGTTTGTTGAATATGTTATGCTACCTTTTAGAATGGATTGAATGCATGAATGTGAAGTAATTAATTAGATTAAAAATATACTTAATTAAATAGCAATAATTTCAAAAGCCAAAATAAGAATAAGGTATCATACATGATTCTTTTTTAGGCTTTTGGTGGTGCGATCTTGTTAGGATGCCAAGCATAGCAAATAAGAGTCCATAAGTAGAATGAGATGGTGAGATATGTTTGCATTTGTTGGTAATCTAAATTAAGTCTAACTCTTAAATTTAATTCAATTTTTTTGAAAGTCTGATTAGAAATAAATTAAATTTTTAATATAAAAATGAACAAAAACTTCATTGTATATAATGAATTTTGTAAAATTAAGTTTGAATTTCATTTCATTTTATAAACAACTTAAGTTTAAAAGTACATTTTTTTTACATAATATCATAGTCATAGTTAAAAACTATATAATAAGTTTGTATGTATATATTTATTTTTTCAACAACCATCTGATTCTGACTGATTTTTTATTTTTTATTTTTTGTTACGTGAGATCTTCATCGCATATGTATTTTTGTTTAGTAATGTTCCGTTTGGTATTATGATAATAGCATTGAAGGAGACTCAAAAACATATTGTGATTAGAGAAAGGAAATGTATGGTAGGTTGTTAGAGAGGTTAGGTCCTCTTTTTGGAGAGACAGACAAAAACTAAATTATTTGTGTTCCGTTTCAAATTTTATTAGTGGCTGTAATGGGACAGAATAGACGACACAATGCATAAAAACAAACCAATAATTGGTGGAGGAATCCATTGAAACTGTACTGAGATCATACTATGAATTGACAATTCAATATCCTATTATATTGATGTAGTTTATTAACAAAAATAAAATGCAAATGTCAATAATGACAGTATGATTCCTTTCTTCTTCCTACTAATATCTTAGTAATTAAACTCATTTCTTCTTAATCCCCTCAAATCTTGAAGCATCGCATGCACTTCAACACAAAGTTCTTGGAATAAGTGTGTAGTATAGATACAGTTTCCTTGATCACACTTAAATTGCTTTGCTTGCAATCTTGTTGGAGTACCTAATCTAGGTAATTAATTCCCTTCAAATTTCTGAGACTTTATTCTATTCCACTTTCCTTGTTTCTCTCATGTTCTTTGCATATATATATATATATATATATATATATATATATATATATATATATATATATATTTTTGTTTTTTTATATTTTTCTCTCAATAAAATTGAGAGTATTTATCTGTCATTTTTGAGGTGATAATTATTTTTTAGATATTTTTT
>Ga0099822_1011618_pt1 | contig 10706 bp, 7 predicted proteins | sample CowpeawhiteBW_FD_76839 | JGI IMG/M metagenome (GOLD analysis project Ga0099822, IMG submission 76839) | Root nodule microbial communities of legume samples collected from California USA - Cow pea white BW | ecosystem: Host-associated > Plants > Roots > Nodule | place: USA: California | collected... | reverse complement strand
AAAAAAAAATATATATATATAAATATATATATATATATATATATATATATATATATATATATATATATATATATATATATATATATATATATATATATATATATAGGGATGAGGGACGAGGATTAAAATGGTTATTCACTCAATAATAGAACAATTACATTTTACAGTAACACATTTGTTTGGTTCCACACTTTAAACTCATCTTTAATCTACCTCCTTAAAGTTGGTAGGATAGAGAGTATGGATAACTAGTAGTATTGAATGTTCAAACATTGTTATCTTTACTCAATACCACAAAAATGACTCTTTCTATATCTTAATGAAAATCATCAAATTAAAGTTATGGTTAATTAATTAACGTTTTGGATGTGGACAGTTGACTAAGAGAGACCCAGCAAATGGATGGATGGACTGCGAGATATCGAATAGTGGAAGCAAAACGACGTTCCTTTTCGGTCCTCAGTTTTTGTCCACTACTCTCTATCAATTCTGCTCCACTGAGGTAGTCACAGACACAGAGACATAAGACAAATGGTGGCAATAGATTTTTAAAAGTTTTTGACTTTGATTTTGCAGGATCTGGAATTGGCCAAGACTTTGATAAGAAAAGGATCACTCTTTGCTGAAGAACTTTCTGAGGCAAAAAATTTCTCCCAAGAGGGTTATGGCTCCGTCTCACGTGCCTATATTGTCTTCAGTGAGGACTTGATAATTCCAAAGGAGTATCAACAATGGATGATCCAAAATGCTGGAATTCATGCTGTGTGGGAGATCAATGGAGCAGATCACATGGCTATGCTTGGAAAAACCAAGGATCTCTGTTCAACTCTTCTCGAGATTGCTCATAATTAAACACACTTAATTCTAATCTTATTATGGTCATTTTCGTGTTGGGGGCATTCACACTCATTGCAGATTTTGGTCCATTATCTATTTCAAAAGATTATCACTATCTCGTGTTTTATTTCTTTATGAATAAAATTAATTATCTTTTGTATGGGTAAGTGTTTGTACTTTGTGGAATAAAGTGTTGTCTCTCAGAAAAACTAGTGTGCTATGATTAATGCTATATATAAAAAGAGATCGAGTAGTTTGTTTTTTGGTTGAGATTTTGATCATTGTGTTTATCCGCATGACTGGTTTTAAAACACTGTAATATAGAATAATGTAATACAATAATTTTGATACATTTTTACCTGAAATAATTTGAGACCTTTTTGATTTTAGATATATATTTCTGATTATTGAATTAAGGCCAGAATAAAAAATCGCAGAATCAATTTGAAAAAGAAAATTACAAAATTAGAAAATGATAGACAAGTTATAATTGACCGAGACACTACGCAAATCAGGTCTGATAGATAATTGACCGAGATCATACGCAAATTAGAAAATGATGTTTTATTTTCCGCCCTTATTAAAATTTTGTCTTCGTTCATATAAATTTAAGAGTTAAATATATTTTCAAGTTTAAGTGAAATTTGAAATTAGTTTTTTATTGAAATTTTTAATCAATTTAGTCTTTTATTTTTAAAAATATTTAGATTTAGTCCTTTTAATCAAATTTTATTAAATTTATTTGAAGTTTCAAATGTGTTTTATAATAATATTTGTGTTAGCATTTAAGTGAAAATAGGTCAAACGAGGTAAACAATTCAAATATTATTATGAAATGCATTTAACAAAATCTGGTTAAAAGGACTAAATTCATCCATCTCTAAAGATGAAGGATTAAATTGGTCAAAAGTTTCAAAGAAGAACCAATTTCAAATTTCACTGAAACTTGAGGATCAAATATATATTTAACCCTAAATTTAAATATTAAACTCTTCTTCATCACATGTTTATAAAAGTATCATGTTAATTAGAGTTTTCTTTTAAACTATTAACGTAAAATATTATATTTTGACTAATAAAAAAGTTAAGATTAACGGAATAACATATTTAAGAATTAAATATGTTTATGGTTTTTAATTAAATTGATTTTATTTTTATATTAATTTGATCTTTTATTTTTTAAAATACAAAAAATTAATTACTTTTTATTTTAAAGTTAACGTTTAAAACAAAAAATAAATTTAACAAATTTTAGTTAAAATAATTGAATTTACATTTTTTAAGTTAAAGTTCTAGATTAAATTTATAATACTAATTTTAATTTTCACCGAAAATTAAATATAAAATCATTTTTAAGACTTACTTTTAAAGAATTTCTAACATTTTTAAGGTATTTTCTTATTATCATTTTTCTCACTAGAAAATTAAACTTTAATATTTTTTAAATAAAATGCCTTTAGTTAAAAATAATCTTGGGTCCCAACATAATTACTATTATTATAAATCTAAAACATAACTATTTGTTAAAATAGCGTCTATTTAACGTAAATATTGTCATTACAATACAATTTATATATTTAAAAACACTTATTTATTATAAAGTTTAGATATTAAAATAAACATCGTCCCTGTCCACAGTATAGAAACTAAAATACTTGTTGTGGCTGAGACATAGCATGCAACAATTACATGAGCAAAGTATGTTTTTGTGCAGCAGAGGGTCATGCTCTGTCTCTACTCCAAAAATGCACCACCGTCACCTCAATACGAGAGGCGCGTCAACTCCACGCCCTCATATTAACTACTACCACAGTCTTCAACTCCCAATCTCCGTTTATGTACAACAACATCCTCTCTATGTATGCGCGGTGTGGTTCACTCACAGACTCTCACCTTATGTTCGACAAAATGCCTCGCAGAACTGTTGTTTCCTACAACGCACTTCTTGCAGCCTATTCTCGAGCATCATCAAACCATGCCATTTCGGCTCTTGAACTGTATATCCAGATGGAAAATAAGGGTCTTAGACCCTCCAGTATGACTTTTACTAGCTTGCTGCAAGCATCTTCCTTGCTTCAACATTGGTGGTTTGGATCATCGCTTCATGCCAAGGGCTTCAAGTTGGGTTTGAATGATATTTGTGTCCAAACTTCTTTACTTAATATGTACTCAACTTGCGGGGATTTGAGCTCAGCTGAATTGGTTTTTGGGGATATGGTTGATAGAGATGATGTTGTTTGGAATTCTCTCATTGTGGGATATCTGAAGAATAATAAGATGGAGGAGGGGTTTTGGCTGTTTATTACTATGATGAGGGTTGGTTTTGTCCCAACCCAGTTCACGTATTGTATGGTTTTGAATGCCTGTAGTCATCTGAAGGATTATCGCTCTGGTAGATTGATTCATGCCCATGTGATTGTTAGGAATGTGCCGGTGGATTTACATTTACAAAATGCTCTTGTAGATATGTACTGCAACGTTGGCAATACGCGAACAGCTTATGAGATTTTAAGTAGAATGGAATGCCCGGATTTAGTTTCTTGGAACTCGATGATTGCTGGGTATTCTGAGAATGAGGATGGAGAGAATGCGATGAATTTGTTTGTTCAATTGCGAGAAATGTGTTTTCCTAAACCAGATGACTATACCTATGCTAGCATTATTTCAGCAACTGGCGCATTCCCATCTTCCAGTTATGGAAAATCTCTTCATGCTGAAGTTATTAAAATGGGATTTGAGAGAAGCATGTTTGTAGGAAGCACTCTAGTGTCTATGTATTTCAAAAATCATGAAAGTGAAGCTGCTCGGCGAGTATTTTATGCAATATCAGTGAAGGATGCTATTCTCTGGACGGAAATGATCACTGGTTATTCTAAAACGACCGATGGAATTAAGGCAATTAGATGCTTTTTCGAAATGGTTCATGAAGGCCACGGGGTTGATGACTATGTTCTCAGTGGAGTTTTAGGTGCATGTGCTGATCTTGCACTTTCAAGACAAGGTGAAATAATTCATTGCTATGCTGTTAAAGTGGGGTATGAGGTTGAAATGTCTGTTTCTGGGAGTCTAATTGATATGTATGCAAAAAATGGTAGCCTTGAAGCTGCATATTTGGTATTTTCCCAAGTTTCAGACCCAGATTTGAAGTGTTGGAACTCCATGCTTGGTGGATATAGTCACCATGGAATGGTCGAGGAGGCACTGAAACTTTTTGAGGAGATTCTCAAACAAGGTCTGGTTCCCGATCAAGTGACATTCTTGTCTTTATTGTCTGGTTGCAGCCACCGTAGGTTGGTTGAGCAAGGAAAATTTCTCTGGAATTATATGAACCGCATTGGCTTGATTCCAGGGCCTAAGCACTACTCTTGCATGGTAAATTTGTTGAGTCGAGCAGCATTACTGGAAGAGGCGGAAGAAATTATCAATAAGTCACCTTATATGGAAGATAATCTAGAACTATGGAGAACTTTGTTAAGTGCTTGTGTTATAAATAAAAATTTTAAAGTGGGAATTCATGCAGCAGAGGAAGTTTTGAGATTGAAAGCAGAAGATGGTCCAACGCTTGTTTTGCTTTCTAATCTTTATGCTGCTGCAAGGAGATGGGATAAAGTTGCAGAAATAAGAAGAAATATGAGGGGATCGATGCTGGAGAAAGATCCAGGGTTGAGTTGGATTGAGGCCAAGAATGACATTCATGTGTTCTCTTCCGGAGATCATTCACACCCTGAGGCTGATGAGGTGCAGGCTGAGTTGCATAGGCTAAAAAGAAATATGATTAGAACAGGAAATGATGGCAGAGAGACATAAAATGCACGTTATGTAAGTTACAGAGACTGAGCTTATGCTCTAGCGATAATTCGAAGAAAATTAAGTAGAAGTTTTAGAGGAAGTAGATAATGATTAAACCGCTGTGGACAGGGATGATGGATTGTAATTTCTCCATCTTCTCTTTGTATTCAGGAAGTTTTATAATATTCTTCTCTAAATCAAAATATTTGTTCAATGCACTAATACAATAATATATTTGTTAATTAAATTCTCATTTAATTGAAAATAAATCTCTTGGCCACAATGTGGAGGATTATATTTAACCATCGTCTCCAATGAAAGAGTTCAGCAAAATAGTTTTTGTATTTATATATTTTACTAATAATGTTTATAGACTAATTACAAATATTTGAAAGAGTATTTGGCATGATTTCTAATACTTAAAAAATATTTATATAATTTTTACTTTAGGGACTATTCAGAAAGAGGAAAGTATTTTCAAAATTAAATTGAGAGTTTATTGGAATATTTACGTATACAGAAGTTTGCAGTGTTACTAATACTATATTATAATCTTATTGTACAGAAAATCCTTGCTGTTTTCTATATTTCAAGCATCCGCCAAAAGTTGTTATATATGAAAAGTGTATTTATTTTGCTATGCAAAACGATGAAATAAAAGTGATATCTCGATGGTAACTCATTTCCATTTGATCGATTTAATTTGTATTTTAAGAGAAAATATTAGATTTTCCGTTTAGGAATATAACTCTTAAAATGTAGTGCTATTTTATTGTGAATCATTAAGTCCAAAAATCATTAACAAGACCTCTATAATGTAAGCATACTCTTAATGAGTAGAAACGGAGATGACAGTGTTAAATACTCTGCAAGACTCGATCCTCTGGAATTTACACATTCAAAAAGAGTATTTTGAAGGACAAATTTATTTTTGTGTTGCGCTTATGCGTATAAAACCTAGTTATCTTGAACCTTTACTTTTAAGTATCCAGCCAAAACCTTATTATTTTCCTTTTTTAAATGATGTATTTAATACGTTTTGAACTCGTCATAAAAAGCAAATTTCTTCACTTGTTTTTCTCCTTCTAATTCATTGTATGCGTTTGATTTCTTATAATAACGAATTTCGTTATTAAAGATTTAGTGCACTAACCACCAAATTACATCAATACAAATTAACAATTTAAAAGTACTAAAGGTATCAGTAGTGTGTGTGTTTGTCTCGAGCTTTAAATAGTGAAAAAGTCTGGGTGTTTTAAAGTTCAATTACTCCAAGTTTACATTAATATATCAGTAAAATGTATCCAAACATCTTCCAAGCAGTTGGTATCTTTTACAACAGCGAGGGATGTATCAAACTCAACCTGTAACCAGGAAGAAAGCAAAGCTACAACATATAGCATTCAAAACCATCTAACCTATATTAATCTACAATGTTAAAGAAAATGGGTCAACGGTAACTAAAAGAAAATACCTAATGGAAGAACTCAATGGACTTAAACAGGGCCGAATCCAAATGTCCACGATACGTACCAGTGCCCTCAATGCGACATCTACATTCCAATTCAGAGCAAAAACCATTTAAGACCGTCTAATAAGGAAAGATCATTGCTTCGAGCAAGTACATTGCATAGTTGTTCGGCAACAGGAAAGGTTCCAATCAACTTTATACTTTCAGATTTATCAGCGTCGAGCAGTTCTTGATTTCGCCCGTGGATTTTTCTGCAGGAACATCATAGAAATGAAGATTCAGAAGAAGCAATCATACAAAGCACAAAATTCACAATGCTTAGTCTATTAAGAGCGACAAGACACGACATACTAGGATTGTTTTAAATAGTTAACAGAAATAGTCTACAAACGTGCCAGTAAGGATAAAATTTATTTTACCGATCCAGGTCCAAAGCTAGCCCCAGATCCTGTTGCAGCGCCTGGAAAGAAAACCGAGCGAATGGTTAATTTCATTTGACAATAGAATTAAGGATAATCAAACCCCAAACACCTCCCCTATTCTATATTTCCTTCTACTTTTCTCCAAAAACATGAAATTGACTATGAATGTTCAAATTTCTAGGGGACAAAAGACTAGTTAATGGATCCTGGTTCCATCCTCTTTCTCTCTAGCGGTCAAGTAAAACAATAGGATGTTCAATAATTTCAAACAGATTTCCGAAGCCGGAACATGTCAGCTTAACCGACACTCGCTACTCCCACTAACCTCAGTTGAAACTTAAGATCTTAAACCTCACCCTTTACCATCATTTCTTTAATTTCCCAATAAACCCTAATTTTTACCTTTTAAGTCCTGTGTTCTGTGGTCCAACATCACCCTAAACTTTGAAATTATGATTACCAAAACGTTTTTCTATCTAAAAACAACTATGTAGTCTATCAACACTTGAAAATAGGATGACTATTATTAAGAAATATAACCCGAAAACAGTACCTGAACCAAATGGAGTTGAAAAGAGTGTATTTGTAGCTGGGGTTGAACTAAACAATGGAGTGGTATTACCGAACAGAGAGGGAGTTGATGCCACTCCAGGTACAGATGTTGCAGAACCAAAAAGTGAGGTTTGAGGTCCTGGGGCAGGAGTTGGTGTTGTAAATAGAGATGACAACGCAGAAGACGATGGAGCAGAGGATGGTGTACTAAAAAGAGAGAATCCACTTCCTGATGACAAAGATGTAGTTGCTGCAGATGTCTGTGGGGCAGGCAATGCTGCTTGAGTCCCTGAACTGGAAAACAACCCAGCAACTTGAGTTGAGGGTTGTGGATTTGCAGGTAAATGCAATGTTGGATGAACTCTTTTTGAGGCAGCTTCTTGTCTTGCAGTTTCTCGCCGATCTGCCTCCAAAAACGGGTCATTCACCTCCCCCCGGCGACGCTGATCAGCTAGGTATGATGATTTCATAGATTCAATGTACTGATGAATGCTCTCCACCTGAATAGACATTATTTAAAAATTGGTTATCATTGCTGTAAATGAGAATTGGTAACATTATAGGGAATGATTTTATATATGCATGAGAACCCTTTTAGCAAAAGTGTCGACTGTACATTTATCATCATCACTAATACAAAAGCTTTTGGCTTTTCATTCATTACAATAAGCAGAAAATGGAGCACGGTACCATAGTAGTTCCATATGAAATATAGAAAATGATAACAAATTTGAAGTACTAGAGAAGCATAAATATGGACGAGGTGAATGACCTAAATAGACTCTTTAAAATGAGATCGCAATTTAACATGAACCAACAACACATACACGTAATAGAATATGATAAAAATTAAGAAAGAGAAATGTGATAAAAAAATAAAAAATAAAGAGTTCTACCATCATTAAATTTTGGAAGTCACATTTTATGAATAAGTAAATTTTAATTCAGACGGTTCAATACAAAGTTTATGTGATATTAGTTAAAAGAGCAATCGATCTACCTTCGCAGCCACATGAACAAAAAAGTCATGCACATTTGTCATGACCTTGGGAAGAGATTGCAGTAATGAGGATCCGTTACTGGAAGCATTTCTCTCAGAGTCCAAAAGAAGCAGCTGCTCCAACTCTTCAATCCACTGATGGCACTCGCCAAGATACTTCTCAAATCTTAAAATTGTTTGCTGTAAAAATGGCGATGGTTTCTTTGGAAGACCACTGTAGAAATCAAAAACAGGCACTATAGATGCATTTATCGGTTGGCCACTTGAGCCAGGTGCTATAGTCGCTCCAGGAGTCTGTGATGGGGCAGTGGCACTTGATGAACCCCCACTGGGATGAAGGAACCTGGGGCGTAGTAACATAAAGGAACGAACAGCAACCTCTGTGTTGCGTAGCATTTCCTTAACAGTGGACATCAGTTCCTGCAGCAAAGCTTTTTGTCGCTCCATGCCAGTGCTAATTCCACCAAGTTCCTATCAAACATCACAAGGAAGAAAAAAAAAAACATTGGTTCATGAATAGATTACATTAAGCAATGAGCACAATGTTGCGAGAGAAGGAAGCAGTTAACCATCTCAGCATTAGTGATAGTTCTTGGTCATATAAAAAAGTTGACTAACCATTTGAAAAGTACATAGTAGGAATGGAAAAATGGATTTAAAATTGACTTAGCACACGTCATAAGAAGAATGCATACTTTAATATTTCTCAAAATAGGTTAGCATGTTCCTGCAAAAATTGCAACTGCAACATGAGTTGGATTACCTACAATTTAAAACAACCCATTTATAAAGGTTAAAATACCTAAAACTTTCACAACCAATATTTGACAAACAGAATAAATGAAAAACTCCCAGACTTTTTTGTGTTTTTGAGGTCACAATGTGACATGCTCTCATTGAAAAATAGAGCAACCACATAATCCAAGTGTCAACAATCAACTGATTTTGCCACAACTTCTTTAGACTTAGTGTTGCAACTGTTAACAAATAAACTTCTTTCCCACTTTACTTTGCAAACAACAAACAATGAAAATTTAAATTTCTTATAGAAGTCAGCTAAGGATGGTCATGTTAGTTCTGTCCACAGGATAGTAACAGAAATGCCAGTAGCATTAGGCCTTGCTTTTAGTAAAAACAGATACTCCATTAATTGTCAACTCAAAACACTACTACTAAAATACAAACTACAATAAAACCAGAAGCATTAGGCCCTGCTTTTAGTAAAAACAGATACTCCATTAATTCTCAACTTAACACTAATAAAACATAAACTACAATAAAACCAGTCAAATTATATCAGATATGCGTCAACTAGAAACATCAATCTACTTCTTTTTCTCTTGCAAGGAGGAGACTGTCATTTTACCACAAGTTCTACCACCGAAGAAACAACACTTTACTTCAAAAAATATATATATTACATAACAAGAATTTACAGCCAAATAATAATCAACAAGAGCATAAAGGGAGCACCTGAACAATATGGCCCGCGTCAAGCTCAAAGCCATCGTTGGAAACGGAAGAATCATAAAGACGACTACACTGATCTAGTCTCTGGCTTTCATCCCTATACTCCAATATCCGCTCCCTAAGTAACAGATAACAGGTAATTAAGCAACTAAAGGTCGAAGCAATAAACACATTTTAACCACTAAACACAAAACCCTCTTCTCTCTCTCTCTCTCTCTCATTTTTACAGAAACATTGAGGAAAAATGGTGAAATTAAAGCATACTCGATCTGAAGGAGAATCTTCTGGGAGTCAGGATGTAGATCCGCCCAATTGGTACTATAACTAGCGGGTGTTTTATCGTTAGTGAACAAAAACAACTGCTGTTGCGGCTGCTGCGGCTGCTGCTGTTGTGGTTGAAACTGCTGCTGCTGATGCTGCTGATGCTGCTGCTGCTGCGTAAGGAACAAACTAGTTTGCTGTGGTTGAAAAGGAGACTGCTGCGGTTGCTGTTGCTGCTGCGGCGTGGCGAACAACGAAAATGACATTTTTGTGTTGTGAGTGTTATTATCGAACTGAAGAAAACACTTCCTTAAACCCTAGGCGACGACACATGCACGGGAATTTGGGGGGGAGTTTTAATTGAATTTTTCTTGCGCAAGTTTCAATTTCATATTCACATGGCTTGAATTGAATTGAATTGAAATGAGTTGTGTTGAGAGAGGGTTAGTGAGGAGAATCAGAATCTTTCTCAACTCTCAAATTACGCTCCGCAACACACCTCATATCAATTACTTTGATTTGGTTTCCGGTGCAACTAAGGCCCAACGTGTCTTGGCCCTTTCAAAACTCCACGCTACATGGTCCATGTAATAAAAAAAATAAAAACCTTAAATCTCCATACAAAAATTTAACATGTAAATATTAAAACAAATCATTTTCTATCTTATACCCTAAATATATATATATATATATTAAGGAATTTAAAATAAAAAAAAAAAATTTCCTGTCTAGTAAAGCTTTTATTTTGAGTACTCTTAACTATATACTCAATGTATATAATATATATATATATATATATATATATATATATATATATATATATATAATTATTTTTTTTTTTTTTATATAAAAAAAAATATTATTTTTATAATTTTTTTTTTTTCTTTTTTTTTTTTTTTTTTTT